>Ga0272449_1000219_pt1 | contig 73132 bp, 72 predicted proteins | sample YNPCB0241_FD_198679 | JGI IMG/M metagenome (GOLD analysis project Ga0272449, IMG submission 198679) | Hot spring sediment microbial communities from Yellowstone National Park, WY, United States - YNP-CB-024-1 | ecosystem: Environmental > Aquatic > Thermal springs > Hot (42-90C) > Sediment...
TCAATAAAAAAGTGTGGATAAAAGGATAAAATAAGGAAAAAAGTTTGCACTACGCTTTTTGCTAAAAACCACCCTCTCCATAGGGAAACAACACCAAAAATCCCCAGATTCTGTCAAACTCAGGAGTGAGAAAATGCTTGAAGGTTTTTTCAAGGAGAATTTTCCAAAACCAAAGTATTCGAAAGATATTGAGAAGAAGTTTGACATATTTATAGATAGTTTTACAAAGACGGTTGGAAAGAAGAATTTATTTATCTGGAGTGGTGATATAACTGGAATAGGTAAGAAAGAGGTGATATTTATCAAGTATAAGGGTATAGATGCCTTTGGGATAGATGCTGAGTATATAGGTATATGGGAGTATAATGGGAGTGAATTTGAGAGGGAGTTTGAAGTGAAAACAATTGAAAAAGAAAAGAGGAAATTTTTATCAATATATACAAAAACTAAAAGCATTGAAGATTATGAACTTGATAAATATTCAATGTACTATTATGATTTAAAAATAAGTAATTTAGAAGGGGGTGGTAGGGTTAAGATAGAGATGATGAGATATTATCCAAACATACTTAGAAAGGTGAAAGAGCCATCAGAACTTGTATATATTGCAATGTTTACTTATTCTAAGTGGTTGGATAGTTATGTTTATGTAGGTGCTACAACTCAGGGATTAACGCCCAATGAAGATTTCAAATTATTTTTTCGATTTAATTATCCAGACAATTCAGATGAATGGACAGATGAGATGAAACAAAAGTTTGATGAGATAACAAAAAATGAGCGATGGGATTTTATACACAAAGGAGATATTTTGAAAAAGGGAGGGTATTCAGTTTTATTTATTAACCATTCAACAACAACTTGCAGAGGAAAACTTGAGATGACACTTAATGATTTAAAGGTGATTGAGTGGAAAGAAAACAAATGGGTTGAAAGGTTTAAGATAGAAGGTGATAAGATGTATGTGGATTCGGTTTATCATCCAGAATATACACCTTGTGGTTGCGAAAACATAAAAGATATTTCCTGTAATAAAAGATATTATGATGTTGAATTTGTTTTTGATTACAGTGGAAAGCTGGATATTATATTGTTAGGATGTGATGAGGAATGTATAAACCAAGCAATAACCTATATGCCGAGTTGGGATAAGTTTAATGGGATAGATATGAGAGATCCCTTTGGTGTAGAAGCAGAGAGAGCACAAGGGAATAATCCTTAAATTTTAAGATTTAAGATCAGGGTAGTTATCTTGTTTTAAGTGATGCTAACTTTTTAAAAGAACCTAACATTAAAACTGTCACTTGACAAGATACTTGCTTACCTCTCACACATGTTTACTCTATTAAAAATTCTTTGGAGCGGAGTTTTCGGTGATAGGTTATTACAAATCTATGTATCTCATCACGAATGCTCATTAAAAAAAGTAAGACCTTGTTATCTTTTTCAAGACAAATAGGTTCGTCGCTATTTATAGTGTATATCAACTCTTCTTTTTTGGCAAGCGATATTATATCTGTTTTTATACCAAGTTCATCAAGTGCTTTTTTTGCCATATTAAGTTGTCCTTTACCACCATCGATTAAAATTAAATCAGGAACGTTTTTATCATCTTTTAAAATCTGTGATAATCTTCTTCTCACAACTTCATATATCATTATGTAATCATCGCTTCCTTTCTCAACTGTGTTTTTTATTCTAAAGTATCTGTAATGAGATTTATTTTTATGGCCGTTTATAAAACAAACTGATGCACCAACAGCATACCTATTTAAAAGATTTGATATATCAAATGCCTCTATATGATATGGTATCTTTTTTAGATTTAGGATTTCTTTTGCTTCAAGAAGTGTTTTTGTAAAATCATACTTTTTTTCTATCTCTTCTAAGCTTGTTTCATTTACACTTACTCTTTCATAGATATGCTCAATTGCTTTAATTGCATTATAAAATATTTGTGCTTCTTCATATCTTAACTCATCTGATGCCCTTTTCATATATTCTTTAAATTTTTCAATTAGTTTTGAGTGCTTTCCATTAAAAAAGTTTATAGCATTTTTTACAAAAACATAATAATCTTTTTTTGAGATTTTTTTAGGATCGCAAGGAGAGGGGCATTGATTTGTATGATAATAAATGCATCTATCTATTTTTTTAGAATCTAATGGATTTTTTAAATCAAAATCATATTTACATCTTCTTAAATTTAAGATTTTTAATTCAAAAAGTTTTTCAATTAGTTTTTTTAAAATCTCAACCTTTGGATACGGACCAAAGTATTTTCCTTTTATATTCTTTTTCCTTGTGATAATAATTCTTGGGAAATCTTCATCAGTTATTACAATATATGGATATGTTTTTGAATCCTTCCAAATGACATTGAAAAATGGTTGATGTTGGTTTATTAATTTTCTCTCAATAACAAGTGCTTCACGCTCACTATCACAGATTATAAAATCAATCTTATGAGCAAAGATTCTTATATTTGCAGTTTTAAAAGAATCAGATGAACCTATAAAATATGAACTTACTCTTTTTTTAAGATTTTTTGCTTTGCCAATATAAATAATTTTATCGTAATAATCCTTTATTATATAGACACCTGGAAGGGTTGGGATCTTTGAAAGATCCATAAATTTATAAAAACTTTCTTATTTTATCTGCAATATTACTACTAACAAGTCCAAATTTTTTATAAACATCAACATCTTTTCCTGAGTGTCCAAACTCACATACACCAAAAGAAATAATATCTGATCCTACAATATCCTTCCATCCAAATGTATTTCCCGCTTCTATGCTAAATTTTGGAACTGAAGAAAAATTATACTTATTTATATTTTTTCTAAAAATCTCAACACAAGGGATTGAAAAAACATTTACTTTTTTATTTTCATTTGAAAAAATTTTTGAAACCTCAATTGCTATATGAACCTCAGAGCCAGTTGCAAATATAATAGAATCAGGATTTTCATAGTTTATCAAAGGATATCCACCATAATTAAAGTTTTTCTTTATTATGTCTTTATACTCATAAAGTATTGGAAGTTTTTGCCTTGAGAGAATTAAGGCAACTGGTGATTTTTCACCAATTATATAATTCCAGGCATAAAGTGTTTCGTAGAAATCAGCAGGTCTTATAACCTTTAAATTTGGAATTAATCTAAGTGACATAAGATGCTCAACGGGCTGATGGGTTGGGCCATCCTCACCAACGCCAATGCTGTCATGAGTAAATATGTAAATTACATTTTGATTCATAAGTGCTGATAATCTAAGCGATGGTCTTAAATAATCCGAGAAAACAAGAAATGTTGAGCAAAATGTTCTCAAACCACCAAAAACATTTATCCCATTAGATATTGCAGCCATTGCATGCTCTCTAACACCAAAATGAATATTTCTATCAGGATATTTATCAAAATATGTTTTAGTTGATGGGGCAAGATCAGCAGAGCCACCAACAAGATTTTCAACTTTATCAGCGATATAGTTTAAAACCTTATACGATGCATCTCTTGTTGCAAGAGGAGTTTTAGGATCTGTATCCAAATCAAAACTAATTTTTGAAAAATCATTTTCTAGATATCTCATAAGTTTTTGATAATCAGATGGATATTTTTCTTGATATTCTTTAAATTTTTCTTCCCATTTGAGTTTCTCTTTTTTCTTTAATTCAGATATCTTTTTAAAATTTTCTCTAATCTCATCTGGAACATAAAACATCTCATCCCACTCCCATCCAAGATTTTTCCTTGTTTCTTTAATTTCTTCAATACTTAATGGCTCTCCATGAACCTTGTTTGAGTCCTGTTTAGGGCTTTTATAACCTATGTTTGTTTGAACAATTATTAATTTTGGAAGATTGGATTTGATAGCAGAATTTATTGCATAAGAAATTTTTTCTGGGTCATACCCATCATCAACTTTTTCCACATACCATCCCATTGATTCAAATCTCTTTTTAACATCCTCGCTAAATGCTATATCAGTTTTCCCTTCTATTGTTGTTTTATTTGAATCATAAATCCAAATAAGATTTGACAATTTATTATGCCCAGCAAACGATGCTGCTTCATAACTTATACCTTCCATAAGATCTCCATCACCACAAAGGACATAAACACAGTTATCAAAAATCTTTATATCATTCTTGTTAAAAATCTTTTGCATATAAAGAGAAGCCCAAGAGATACCAACACTTGAAGCAACACCTTGACCAAGTGGACCAGTGGTAAATTCTATGCCAAGTTGGGGGGAATATTCTGGATGACCCGGGGTTTTTGAATCAATTTGTCTAAATTTTTTAAGGTCATCAAGGCTTAATTGATAGCCAAAGAGATGAAGTGTTGCATAAAGCATTGCTGAGGCATGCCCACTTGAAAGAATAAATCTGTCTCTATTTATCCATAGAGGATCTGATGGATCAAATCTAAGATGATTTTTAAAAATTGTATATATTATAGTTGATGCACCAAGTGGCATTCCAGGATGACCACTTTTTGCATTTGTAACCATATCAATTGAAAGAATTCTTATAGCATCAGCACACTTTAAATCAATATTTTTATTCATAACCCTTTCTTTTAAAAACAAATAGATAATAAAGAATTGCTATTATGGTTTTTGAATCCTTAATTATGGATTTTTTTATCATATCAACTGCTTTTTTAATAGGAACCTTAACTAGATCTAAAAACTCATCATCATCACAATTACTCTTTCCTTTTGAGAGGTCCTCGGCAAGATAGATTTTGAGAACTTCATTAGAAAAAGCAGGTGTAGGCCAAAAAGTAGCAAGATGCTTAAACTTTTTTGCGGTATAGCCGGTTTCTTCTTTTAACTCCTCTTTTGCTCTTAAAACAAAATCATCATTTTTTGAGTGAAGCTTTCCTGCTGGAATTTCATATGTTGTCTTGCCAACAGGATATCTATATTGTTTAACCATTATAAATTTTCCTTTCTCAACACAAAGAACTGCGCTTGCACCTGGGTGGTCCATATATTCCCTGATTGCCTTTTTCCCATTTGGGAGTTTCACCTCATCCAGTTTAAAAGATATTGCTTTCCCTTTATAAAGAATATTGCTTTTAAGCATTCCTTCTTTAAGTTTTCTCATATCTAAATTTTACAAAATTTATTTTGGTATAATGTAGTTATGCAAGAGGAATTCGTCCATCTCCACAATCATTCAGAATACTCACTTCTTGATGGGATGTTAAGGATTACAGAAATAGATGGAAAACCATCGGAATTTTTAAAAAGGGTAGCAAAACAAAAAATTCCTGCAATAGCAATAACTGACCATGGAAATATGTATGGAGCAATTACATTTTATAATAATGCTGTAAAGGTAGGAGTAAAGCCAATACTTGGATGCGAACTTTACATAACTGAAGGTTCAAGAAAAGAAAAAGATAAAAACTCAAAAGCAAATCTCGGACACATAACAGCACTTGTAAAGGATAATGAGGGATATCAAAATCTTATTGAAATGCTTTCAAAAGCATATCTCGAAGGCTTTTACTATTATCCAAGAATAGATTTTGAACTACTTGAAAGATACAATAAGGGAATAATTTTTCTCTCTGGATGTATTGAATCACTTATAAATAAGTATATTCTTGCAAATGATATAAAAAAAGCAAAAGAAATAGCGGATAGATTTAAAAGTATTTGCGGAAAGGAAAATTTCTTTATAGAATTGATGTATCATGAAGATGAGAAAGAAAAGAAGGTTATAAAGCCATTAATGGAGATAGCAAATGACCTTAATCTTGAGGTGGTTGTTACAAACGACTGTCATTTTGAAAATCCCCAGGATACGTTTGCACATGATGTACATCTATGTATATCAACAAATGCAAAACTTGATGATAAGGACAGATTAAGATCAAATCCTCATCTCTATTACAAATCATTTAAGGAGATGTATAAGATTTTTAAAGATGTTCCCAATGGGCTTAGAAATACCGTTGAGATAACCTACAGATGCAATTTTATCCTGGAGAAAGGTAAAATACATCTACCAAAGTTTAAAATACCAAAAGAATATGAAGAGAAATATAAAAATATAGATGAAGCCCAGAATCGTTATCTAAGGGACCTCTGTATAAAAGGACTTGAGGAGAAGTTTGGAAAAATTCCCGAGGAATACCTAAAAAGACTTGATTATGAACTTGATGTTATAAAAACGCTTGGGTTTTCAAGCTACTTCCTAATTGTCATGGACTTTATAAATTTTGCAAGAAAGGCAAAAATACCTGTTGGTCCTGGAAGAGGTTCAGGTGCAGGGTCAGTTGTTTCATATGCTCTAAACATTACAAAGATAGATCCTTTGAAACATAATCTTCTATTTGAAAGATTTTTGAATTTAGGTAGAAAGTCCATGCCGGATCTTGATATCGACTTCTCGGATAGAGGAAGGGAAGAGGTTATAAACTATGTCATTGAAAAATATGGTAAGGAGAATGTAGCAAATATAGTCACATATGGAACAATAATGGCAAAAACTGCAATAAAGGATGTTGGAAGGGTTCTTGGTATGACAGCATCAGAAACAAACAAAATAACAAAACTGATAGGTAATAACCAAACTCTTTCGGAGGCATTGCAAAATCCCGATCTCCAGAAAATAAAAAACCTATCTCCTACACATCAACAATTGTTCGATGTAGCATTAAAGATTGAGGGTCTCAAAAGACATACTGGTATACATGCAGCAGGAAAAGTTATAACAGAACAGCCAGTATATAAATACACACCGCTTGCCCAAAGAGAAGGCATAATAACAACACAGTATGATGGTGAAACACTTACAGAATTAGGATTATTGAAAATAGATTTCCTTGGACTTAAAACACTCAGCGTAATAGATGATACCGCAAAACTAATAAGAAATATTGAACCAGAGTTTGACATAGACAAAATTCCATTTGATGATCCAAAAACATATAAACTCCTATCGGAGGGCAGAACAATAGGAGTATTTCAATTGGAAAGCGATGGAATGCAAAAACTTGTGAAAAATTTAAAACCAACAACATTCTCAGATATCTCAGCACTGGTCGCTTTATATAGGCCAGGGCCAATTGAGGCAGGGATGATAGACCTCTTTATAAACAGAAAACATGGAAAGGAAAATATCACCTATGAACATCCATTACTTGAAGATATTCTTAAAAATACATATGGAACAATAATCTATCAGGAACAGGTTATGGAGATAGCAAAAAGATTTGCAAACTTTACACCACAAGAAGCAGATGATTTGAGAAAAGCAATGGGAAAGAAAATTCCTGAGGAAATGGAAAAACTAAAAGAGAGGTTTATAAAAGGTGCTGAAAAAAATGGCATCACCACAAAACTTGCTACAAAGATATTTGAACAGATGTATAAGTTTGCAGGGTATGGTTTCAATAAATCACATTCAGTAGCATACGCAACATTAGCCTACCAGACGGCATATCTAAAAGCAAACTATCCACTTGAGTTTATGATATCACTTCTTACAAATGAAATAGGACACTCGTCTATAGGTTCTGAGCGTCAGGATTACAAGATAGTGAAATATCTTGAAGAGGCAAAATCTATGGGATTTGATATCCTACCACCGGATATAAACAGATCATATCCAGATTTTTCAAAAGAATTGTATAATAACAAGATGTGTATAAGGTTTGCTTTAAAAGCAATCAAAAACATAGGAGAAAATGTAGCAAACGAGATTGTTGAGGAAAGGGAGAAAAACGGTCCTTACAAATCCATAAATGATTTTATTGCAAGGAATAATTCGAAGCAAATAAACAAAAAGGTTATAGAATCTCTGGCAAAGGCCGGTGCATTTGATACTCTCTTTGATGAAAAAAGTAGCAAGATATCAAAGAGAACAAGGGCATTAAGTTATGCTGAAAATGCAGATTCATCAATATACACACAGGCATCGCTATTTGGTATTGAAACAGAAAAACTTTTAACAGAACACGAGATGCTAAACAATGAAAAGGAGGTATTAGGATTTTATCTATCAGGCAATCCTTTGCTAAACTATAAGAAAATCATAGATATGATCGCAACATCAAATATTCAATCAATTTTAAATGGGGAGGTAGAGGAAGATACAAAGGTTAGATTAGTTGCACTTATATCAAAATGTAGAATAACGAAAACAAAAAAGAATGAAAATATGTGCAAGATGGATGTTGAAGACCTAACACAAAGTATTACTGTAACAGTTTTTCCAAAGGTATTTGAGAACTCAAAGGATATAATTGTGGAAGACAATGTTGTCGTTATAGAAGGGGTGGTTAAAAAGAGTGATTTTACATCCAACAATGCAGAGATAATTGCAGATCTGGTGATGAGTATTGAGGGCTATTTAGAAAAAAGGATTGATAATTTTATAATATACTTTGATGGAAAGGTTCTTATGAGCGAGGATATGAAGGAACTCAAAGAAATAAAAAAAATACTTCACAACAACACGACCAACAATGGTGCAAGAGTCTATTTCGTCATAAACTCTATTAACAAGCATCAATATATCATTGAGATGAATTACAACATAAAGGTAAAAAAAGATATAATAAAAAAGATTGAAGAGATACTTGGAGGTAATTCATGGAAAATAGCATAAACATCCTGATAGTAGATGATGAAATAGACATAACTGAGCTTCTAAGTAGTTTTTTAAAATCAAAAGGGTTTAACTGTGATGTGGTTTATAATGGAAAAGACGCCATAGACAGAATAAAAACAAAAAAATTCGATGTGGTTCTTTTAGATGTGATGCTTCCATATATTGATGGATATCATGTAGCATATGAAATAACAAGCGAAATGGAAAATCCACCTGCAATAATAATAATAACATCAAGAGATACTCAGCATGAAAAAAATATTGCAAAGATGAGCGGAGCAGTTGAGGTGATACAAAAACCATTTGAACTTGATAAAATTCTTGAAGTTATAAAAAAGGTAGTTGAAAGGAGGCAAAAATGAAACACTATAAACCAAATAAAGTTTATGTAAGTTCAGAGGTTATAAAAAAACTCAAGTGGGTAGATGATGAGATAGAGGCATTAAAAAAAGAACACAGATTTATAGTCCCAAGAATTTTAAACTCAGCACAGAAACCAATATCGATAATAGATGGTAAAAAAGTTATAAACCTAACATCAAACAACTATCTTGCAATGACCGATGAAGAGGAAGTAAAAAAAGCAGCAATTGATGCTATAAAAAAATATGGAGTTGGAACTGCCGCAGTTAGAACAATAATAGGAACTATGGATATACATAGGGAACTTGAGATAAAATTTGCAAAATTTAAAAATACTGAGGATTCAATACTCTTTCAGTCAGGTTTCACATCAAATGTTGCTGTGTGTCAAACACTAATGAACAGCGAAGATTACCTTTTAATATCTGACGAATTAAATCATGCATCAATAATAGATGGTGCAAGGCTTGCAAAAGCACCAAGAAAAATATACAGGCATAAGGATATGAACCATTTAAAAGAAATACTTGAGAGTGAAGAATCAAGAAAAGCAAAAAGAAAACTTATAGTAACTGATGGCGTTTTTTCAATGGACGGTGATATAGCACCACTGGTTCAAATAGTTGAACTTGCAAATAAATATGATGCAATGGTTATGGTTGATGATGCACATGCAAGTGGTGTTATAGGAGATAATGGAAGAGGAACTGTAAATTACTTCAAACTTGATGGAAAGGTTGAGATACAAATAGGAACTCTATCAAAAGCATTTGCAGCAGTTGGTGGATATGCTGCAACAACAAAAAAACTAAGAGATTATCTTGGCTCTGTTGCAAGGCCTTTCCTTTTCTCAAGTTCACAACCACCATCTGTTGCTGCAACATGTATAAAAATTCTTGAACTTCTAATGAAGAGACCAGAGTATCTAAAAAAACTTTGGGAAAACACAAAATTCTTTAAGGAAGAATTAAAAAAATATGGATTTGATATAGGTGAAAGTGTAACACCAATAACACCAATTATGATAGGCGATAGTGAAAAAGCGGTTAGGTTTTCAAATATGCTTTTTCAAGAAGGTGTCTTTGCACTCTCAATTGTCTATCCCACAGTTCCAAAAGGAAAAGAAAGAATAAGAACGATAGTTACAAGAGGACATACAATAAAGGACCTTGAGTTTGCTATATCAAAGTTTGTAAAAGTTGGAAGAAAACTTGGAATAATAAATTGAAAGTGAAGATAACTGTTGCAAAATATGCAGGTTTTTGCCCAGGTGTAAATGATGCCATAAAAAGGGCTATAGAACTTTCAAAAAGAACAAAGAAAAGAATATATACGCTTGGGCCCTTAATACATAATAAAGATGTAATAAAAAATCTTGAAGAGAAAAATATATACTCGGTAGAAAGCATTGATGATATAAAAGATATAAAAAACTCAGTACTTGTTATAAGGGCTCATGGAATTCCGCCCCAAACCGAGAGAAAAATTATTGAAAGTGGGATAGAATATATAGATGCAACCTGCCCGCTTGTAAAAAGGGTTCATAGGATAATAGAGAAATACGAAAAACTCGGATATACCACAATAATCCTTGGTGACCCAAACCATGCTGAGGTTATAGGTCTTAAAGGATATGCAAAAAATCCATACATAATAACATCTGAGAAAGATGCTCTAAACCTTCCATTTATTGAAAAAGCAAATTTAGTTTCACAGACAACACAAGAAGTTGATTTATTTGAAAAGATAGCAGAAATACTTAAAACAAAGGTTGGAGAACTTGTTATAAACAATACAATATGCCAACCTACAAGACAAAAACAAAAAGAAACAATCAGAGAAGCACAAAAAGCAGAACTTGTTATAGTAATAGGTGGAAAGCACTCGGCAAATACTTGGAGGCTTTATCAGATATCAAAGGAGATTTCAAAAAATGCTATTCTTATCGAAAATGAAAATGAGTTGGATATTTCTCTTTTAAATCAAATAAACACAATCTTTGTTACAGCAGGGGCATCCACCCCTATGTGGCTTGTAGAAAGGGTGGTAAAAAAAATCAAAGAGATAACTGCAAAAAAAAATCCAATAATCAAATCTTTGGAATTTATTGTAGGATGTGGAATTCTTACACTATTTTGCGCATTTTCACTTTTAGTATATATCTACAAAAGTTTAAGTGTAAAAATAGATTTATACCAGTCCATATCTCTTTCCCTTACAATAGTAGCAGCATACATTATAAATAGAAAAAATGAGGCAAAAAGGGCAAAGACAGAGGACAATATTAAAAAAACAATTTTTATAAAATATCATAAACATCTTACATTTCTTCTATATTTCTTTATTCTGACATCATATACAATAGCGTTAGCAAAAACCAATTATACTATTGCAATACTAATCTCATTTTTTATCATACCATCCTTTTTTTATAACCAAATCAAAAAAATTATAATCACTAGGGGTCTTAAAGATACAATCACAGGAGTTGGATGGAGTTATATTCTTGGGATAATTCCATCCTTAAACCTTAAGATTCCTCTCTATTTAAAAATATCTATACCAGTTTTGGTATTTGCTATATCGCTTGAAAGAAACATTCTAATATCGTTAGTTGCAAAAAGAAATGATATTATCCTAACCGATACACTAATAAATGATTTTGGTGAGAAAAAAACTTCATATTTATTTTACATCCTATCTTTTGTTTTATTGCTTTATCCTCTTCTTAAACCATTTAAAATAAACATTCTTATAATACCTTTATTTTATGCTATTCTATTTATCTTAATAAAAACGAAAAAAAATCCAGATATTCTTTTCTATGAAACACTGATAGATTTTCCTTTTATTTTTTTATTGTTCTCTTTTTTGATTTTTCGTTAAAAATTTGATAAGATAATTTTAAACACGATTTAAGGAGAAGTGTATGGAAAAATTACTCCTTGCAGTGGTTATAGTACCAGTGATAGGACCATTTTTTTTACCGCCTCTTGCGCAGGTATCCAACAACACAAGAAACTTTTTTGCAATAATTATAGCAGCTATAACTTTTGTAATAAATATTTTTCTAACGAACTCGGCATTTCTTGTAGAAAACATAAAATATATTATTCCTTTCCCTTTAGGATTTGAACTTGTACTTAAACTTGACCCTTTATCTGCATTTATGGCAACGGTTTCGTCGCTAACAAGTCTTGTTATAGTTATATACTCAATAGATTACATCTCACATTATGAAAATCAGACAGAGTATTACACTATGATAATTCTATTTATGGGCTCTATGATGGGACTTGTTTATTCAGATAACCTTGTATGGATGTATATATTCTGGGAGATTACAGCATTTACCTCCTGGAGATTAGTTGGATTTTTTAGAAGTGATTGGGATGTGTTAAAGGCAAACAAAACAATACTTGTAACAGTTTTTGGTGCACTTTTAATGCTTATTGGAATAATTCATATCTATGTAAATTACAATACATTAAGCATCTCCCAGTTAAAAGCAAAGGAAATACAATTTCTCCCAGCATTTCTGATACTTATGGGGATATTTTCAAAATCAGCAATACTCCCGTTTTCAACATGGCTACCGGATGCTGGTGTTGCACCATCAACAGTAACAGCATTTCTGCATGCTGCGGTTCTTGTAAAGATAGGAACATTTGCTTATGCAAAACTTTTTGGAACTACATTTATAACATCCGTAGAGTTCAACTACACAGTTTTAATTATATCCGCTCTAACAGCAATAGTTTCTGGCGGGGCGGCACTTGTTGAAACAGATATAAAAAGAATAATCGCATACTCAACAATAAGCCAGTTATCATTTATATTTCTTGGACTCGCCTCCGGTTCAAAAACTGCATTTGCTGGAGGACTCCTTTATATTTTGATGCATAGTATTGCAAAAGCAGCACTATTTTTGTGCGCTGGTATAATAGAACAGAAAACGCATACAAAGGATATAACAAAAATGGGAGGACTTATTAAAACAATGCCAACTACCGCACTTGCATTTGCACTATCATCTTTTTCTGTGATGGGACTACCTCCATTTGGTGGATTTTTTGGAAAATTTTTAGTATTTAAAGGCGCCATAGAAACCAACGATATAGCAATAGTAACTCTTTTCTTTATCGGAGCAATACTTACTATGCTTTATCTATCAAGGCTTTTCTATAAAATCTTCTTAGGGAATGAAAAACTTAATACTCCTTTTGAAGGTTCACCCACAATGGTAACAAGCGTTTTATTCCTTGCATTGTTAGGTCTTGTGCTTGGAATAATGATAAATTATCCATTCACATACACTGAGATGACTTCTCAATTAATGTATATGGGGGTAAAGTAATATGAATGAAATACAAAATTTAATACTGATACCAATAATACTTCCTCTAACCGCAGGAGTTCTTACACTAATGGTCAGAGAAAGAACAAAATACCTGAAAGAATTTATAGCGATATCAACTACACTTGTTTCGCTGTTTTCTAGTCTAACTGCACTAAAATATGTTAATTCAATAGGGGATATAAATTATGAATGCGATTGGCTTGGTAGTTTTTCGCTAATGCAGTTTAGGGTAGATCAATTATCAGCATTTATCTTACTTTCAGTAAGTTTATTTTCATTCCTTATATCAATATACTCAATATCCGTAAAAAATAAAGGGAATTCAAAAATATTTTATTTCCTTCTTCTTTTAACCCAGTTCCAGGCAGCAGGTGTAGCAGTAAGCGATAATCTAATATCAATGCTTTTCTTCTGGGAATCAATGGTAATAGTTCTTTATTTATACATCTATATATCTGCAAGCACAAACTCTACCCGAACTACAGCATTAAAGGCATTTCTTATAAATGGAGTATCCGACCTGGCACTACTTATTGGAATAATGATACTCGGATATATATCAAATACATTTGTGATGTCTGAAATTTCAAAGAGCAAGTTGATAGTATCCGGATGGGCGACTATAGCATATATTCTTCTTTTAACAGGAACTCTAACGAAAGCAGGTGCTTTTCCATTTCATACATGGATACCAGATGCTGCTTTAAACTCAAATGCTGCATTTATGGCATATATTCCTGCATCTATTGATAAACTTTTGGGAATATATTTTCTTACAAGAATAACGGTTTTTCTCTACACTCTTAACCACACAATGCAACTAATTGTGATGGGTGTAGGAGCAATAACGATTATTGTAGCAGTTATGATGGCTTTCATTCAAACAGATTACAAAAGACTTTTATCATATCATGCTATCAGTCAGACGGGATATATGATACTTGGAGTGGGAACCCTAAACCCGATTGGAATTGCCGGTGGACTCTTTCATATGGTAAACAATGCGATATACAAGTCCTGTCTATTTATGACATCAGGTGCTGTTGAAAGACAAACGGATACAAATAACCTTGAAAAACTTGGTGGACTCTTTTCAAAGATGCCGATTACCGCCATCTGCTTTATAATATCAGCAGCAGCAATCTCTGGTATTCCACCTTTAAACGGATTTTTTTCAAAGGAACTAGTATACAAGGGAAGCCTTTTGACGGGCTATACCATATTTTTTATAGCGGCAGAGATAGGCTCAATATTTACACTTGCTTCTTTCTTAAAATTAGGACACACTGTGTTTTTTGACAAGCCCTCATCAAGCATAGAAAATGTTAAAGAAGCACCTCTTTCAATGCTTATACCGATGATAATTCTTTGTATTCTTTGTATAATCTTTGGATTTGGAGCACACTTTCCAATAAGACATTTCATCTCTCCATCACTTATATCGTTGGGATATATCAGTGAGGAACTTAGTGGATTTCATACTGATAATCTATTTTTAGTTGCTCTTTCAGTTATTTTAATAGCACTGACAAATCATATCTTTGGGTATCAAAGGACAAATAGGGCATATAAGGCATCCGACCATATACATCATGCCCCGATACTTAAGGATATATACGAAATGGCTGAAAAAGGATATTTTGACCTATATGAAATATTCAAAAAGATATTCAGAACTTTTGCTAATTTTCTTTTTAAGATTGATAGGGTTTTTGATTCCATCATCGATTATATTCCTTCAAACTCATCATATAAGATATCCGAAACATTTTCAAGCGTCCATTCGGGTGTTTATTCACTCTATATGTTCTTTATATTCTCCTTTGCAATAATCTTTGTAATCTATTTAGGAGGAATAAAATGGTAGTTGATTTTTTATCATATTCATTAATCCCCTTATTCTCAGCTCTTGCCATACCTTTTATAGCAAGAAAAAATAAAAGGTTGATTGAACTTCTATCAAATGTTACACTTTTAAGCGGCTTATTAAATCTTTCATATATACTTTTGTCTTATTTGATAAAGAATAACTATGAGACATTCACAATGGATGTTTATTCATTTTCAATGATATTCACAATATACCTTGTTGGTTTATCAATAACATTTTTTTCAACGCATTACGGCATAGAAAACGATACAAATCCTACTTCCTACTACCCGCTAATACTTATAGGTGTGAGTGCAATGAGTTCCATAGTCATAGCCCAGGATATATTTACACTCTACATATTCGTGGAGGCCTTAAGTGTGGTTTCATTTGCTCTAATAACATCTGACAACTCTCACACATCTATAGAGGCAAGTATAAAGTACTTCTTCCTGACATTTCCAGCATCAGTTCTGATAATATTTGGGATATCAATCCTTTTATTAAATCATCCAAACCTCGATTTCTCCACAATAAAGGATACAAGTTCAAAGTTCTTAACAATCATTGCCCTTTCAATGATAACGGTTGGATTTCTGATAAAATCAGGTATAGTTCCTTTTCATTTCTGGACACCTGATGTATATCAAGGGGCATATTCACCAATTTCAGCACTACTTGCCGGAATAATAACAAAAATAGGTGGGGTATATGCAATAATAAAGATAGGGATACTGATATCCAACTCCCAATTGAATTATTTCATATCAAAGATTCTTTTATTAAGCGGAATTTTATCAGTTCTAATAGGAGCATTTTTAGCAATGATTCAAAAAGATTTTAAAAGAATGCTTGCATATTCAAGCATAAGTCAGATGGGATATATAATTCTTGCAGTGGCAACATTTACACCACTTGGAATAATTGCTGCAGTTTTTCACCTTATAAACCATGCAACATTTAAAACTGTATTATTTTTAAACTCAGCATGTGTTGAAAAACAAACAGGCACAACCAATATCTTAGAACTTAAAGGACTTGAACACAGAATGCCAACCACAGCATGGACATCCATAATAGCAATGATGGCAACAGCAGGTATTCCACCACTTTCAGGATTCTGGTCAAAACTTTTAATAATTGTTGCACTCTGGAAAAACGGAAACATTTATTACGCAATAATAGCACTTATTGCAAGCATTATAACACTTGCATACTTTATGATTCTTCAGAAGAAAGTATTTTTTGGTAAACTACCAGAAAAGTTTGACGGTGTAAAAGAGGCAAAGTTTCAGTTGCTAATACCGGTCGTTGTAATTAGTGGAATAATAATTTTTTCAGGACTATTCTTTGACAGGGTTTATTCGTATCTCTCAAGAATAGTATAGGAGGATGTACATGTCAATATATCTTCTGATATACTTTCTAATAATTGTTTCAGCAGTGCTTAGTGTTATATCAAAAAAACTTATAAACTCTGCAATAATGCTTGCGGTTCTAAGTGTTGGTGTCTCGCTTTTGTTTTTCACCTATGAGGCACCATGGGCAGGCGTTTTTGAACTGTCGGTGTGTGCGGGCCTTATAACAGTAATATTTATCAGCGCAGTTAGTTTGGTAAAACAGGATGATGAGGCATTTAAGGAAAATAGAGTTAAATATACCATATTTCCTCTGATACTGATTATATTTGCTATACTATCATCAATATTTGTTCCAGATTATTTTTCAAAACTTTCTAACTTTTCGATATATCTGGAAAATCAAAACGAACCAGTTGGTAAGTTCATATGGTTATACAGAGGTGTGGATATAATAGGACAACTGACATTATTAAGCGCAAGCGTTTTTGTTATAAAACATATATTTAAAAAGAAAAAGACAGCGGAGGAAAGATGAATACCAATTTTTCCGTTGACTGGTTTTTTATATCCATACTATTTTTTACAGGTGCATACTGCATGGTTGTTTCAAGAAATATCATAAGATTGCTTATAGGTTTTGAAATAATTTCAAAATCAGCGATGATAGCGATAATCACTGCTGGACAATTATCAAACAACATCAACCTTGCACAGACCCTAATAATAATTATGATACTCATAGAGGTTATTGTTGTGGCAACAGGTCTTGCACTTATTGTAAAGTTCTATAACAATTATCAGACAATAGATATTAGAAAACTTATCAATCTAAAGGGGTAAGATATGAATATACTTCTATATCCACCTTTTGCATTTATAATAGCACTGATAGTTATGATATTCTTTGGTGCTATAATAAAGGACTTTGAACCAAAGACAAGGAAATCTCCCAATTCTTCAAAAACATATGCATGTGGAGAGGACTTTCCAGCTGAGAAACTCAATCCAAGTTATGAAGAATTCTTCCCATGGGCAATATTTTTTACTGTACTTCATATAGCAGCACTTGTTCTTATGACACTTGCATTCACATCAGGGATATCTATAGCAGTACCATTCGTATATATAGTTATTGTTCTGATAATCTTAACAATCCTTTTTACTTAAGAGGTGATTATGAAACTAAAGGATAAAATCATATTATGGTCAAGGATAAAATCCCCATGGATAATACACTTTAACACAGGTGCTTGCAATGGTTGTGATATTGAGATAGTTGATGCACTTACACCCAAATATGATATTGAAAGGTTTGGTATTGTTTTAAAAGGAACTCCAAGACATGCAGATGTTATGATCGTAAGCGGACCTGTTACAAGACAACAGGCAAAGAGATTTAAAAGAATATATGATCAGATGCCAAATCCAAAATTTGTTCTCGCTGTTGGAACCTGTGCATGTTCTGGCGGGGTCTTTGATGGATGTTACAGCGTTCTTGGTGGAATAGATAAAGTTGTGCCGGTATCTGCTTATATACCAGGATGCCCTGCAAGACCTGAAGCAATAATTGATGCTGTTGTAAAACTTATAACAGAACTTGAAAAATCTGCAAAGTAAAGTGAGGTGGTTATGAGCGAATTGATAAAAGAGGAAGAGATATTAAAAGAAATAAAAGACAAGTTTTTTGAAGCAGTAGAAAATGCAATAATTCAGAGAAAAGAAAGGATATGGATTGATGTTTCTGAAAACAAAAAACTTGAAATAATGAAGTATTTAAAGGAAAGGGGATATTATCATCTCTCAACAATAAGTGGTTTTGATGAAGGAGAAAAATTAGGTGCTATATATCATATAACAAACCATAAAATAATAATAAACTTAAGGGTAAGGACACCAAAGGAAAGTCCTGTTCTTAAATCTGTTTTACCAGTATATCCATCTGCAACATCATATGAAAGAGAAATTGAAGACCTTTTTGGTATAAAAATTGAAGGACTTCCACCGGGAAGAAACTATCCTCTTCCAGAAGGATTTCCAAAAGGGGTTCATCCACTTAGAAAAGATGTTAAGTTAGAAGAACTTAACAAAATGTTGGATGAGAAGTGTGCTAAGGAGGAATAATGTCAAAGATACAGATACCACTTGGACCCCAGCATCCAGCATTAAAAGAACCAGAAAATTTTGCTCTGGTTCTTGATGGGGAAATGATTGTGGATGCAACAGTTAACATTGGATACAACCACAGAGGTGTTGAAAAAGCATTAGAAAATAGAAACTACATCCAGGACATATATCTTATTGAAAGAATTTGCGGAATATGTTCACACTCACATGTAAGTTGTTATATAAATGCTGTTGAAGAAATCGCAAAGGTAGATGTTCCACAAAGAGCAAAAGCAATAAGAACAATTGTCGGAGAACTTGAGAGAATACACTCACATCTTTTATGGCTTGGAGTTGCTGCATTTGAACTTGGATATGATACACTTTTTATGTATACCTGGCGAGACAGAGAACAAGTTCTTGATTGTCTTGAACTATTAACAGGGAATAGAGTCAATTATGGAATAAATACAATAGGTGGGGTTAGAAGGGATATTACAAAAGAACAGGCGGATGAGATACTTAAAAAAATTAAATATCTACATGAAAGAACATCATATTATGTTGGAGTTGTAACTGAGGAGCCAACATTTCTTGCAAGAACACAAAATGTTGGAAAACTACCAAAAAATGTAGCATTGGAATTAAATGCAGTTGGTCCAACCGCAAGGGCAAGTGGTATTGAGATAGATGTAAGAAAGGATAATCCATATTTTATATACGACCAACTGGATTTTAAGGTCATAACATATAATAGCGAGGATGTTTTTGGGAGAGCGGTTGTAAGGGTGCTTGAGATAATAGAATCCATCAAAATGATAGAGCAAATTCTAAAAAACCTTCCTGAAGGACCTGTATCAGTAAAAGTTGGATGGAAGATAGGTCCTGGTGAAGCAGTTTCAAGATATGAAGCGCCAAGAGGTGAGGATATACATTATGTGAAAGCAAATGGAACCGAGTATCCAGAAAGAGTAAAAGTAAGGGCTCCAACACTTGCAAACTTTCAATCGCTACCTTATTGTTTAAAAAACGGATATCTTGCTGATGCTATAATAACCATTGCTGCAATTGATCCATGTATGAGCTGTACTGACAGAGCAATCGTTTATGATATCAAAAAGGGAAAGAAAGAGGTTTTTGACTGGGAAGAACTTAGAAAGTACTCAATTGAGTTTTATAGAAGAAAAGGTATAAAATTTAGTTAATATAAAGGAGTGATTATGATGGATGCGATAATGCCGGTTATATATATAGCAATATTCCCTGGTTTTTTGTTCCTTGCAATCTATTCAACATTAATTCAGTGGATTGATAGAAAACTCACTGCTGTTATGCATAACAGAGTTGGACCTCCGATATATCAGCCAATTGCGGACTTTATAAAGCTAATATCAAAAGAGGTAATAATTCCCGATAATGCAGATGTATTGATGTTTAAATCGCTTCCTTATATAGCAATTGCAAGCATACTTGTAGTAATACTCATGGTGCCGGTTTATTCAAATGATGCTATAATCAAATTTAGTGGAGATCTTATAGTTGTAATCTATCTTTTAACAATTCCAACAGTGACATTTTTTCTTGCTGGATGGTCATCAACAAGCCCATATTCAACAATAGGCTCTATGAGGGTAATGACACAATTATTCGGTTATGAGGTTCCACTTTTTCTATCCGTTGCAGGTCCTTGTATACTTGCAGGAAGCTGGTCAGTATCTGATATAGCAAAATACTTTACCGAACATCCATCAATGATTCTCGTAAACATTCCTTCATTTATAGCAGCACTTCTTGCATCTCAAGGAAAACTTGAAAGAGTTCCTTTTGATGCTCCTCACGCAAAAAATGAGGTTGTCGGAGGACAGTTTACAGAATATTCAGGAAGGCCACTTGCAATGTTTCTTCTTTCCATAGATATTGAGATGGTTGTTCTTGCATCATTGATAAATGCCATATTTTTAGGTGGTGTTTTCAATTTCACAGGTATGATTGGATTTCTTTTGTTTTTAATAAAAACAACCTTTGTATGCTTGATATTTATTTTATTCAAGGTTGCAATGGCAAGGGTTAGGGTTGATCAGGTTGTAAAGTTTTCCTGGAAGTATCTTGTTCCCTTATCAATTTTTCAGATACTTTTAAATCTTTATATAAAACTTAAGTAAAAAGAGGTATATATGGCAAAAAAACCATTAAGAATATTACCAGAGGCAATAAAATACCTCTCAAAAGACCCTGCAACATCAAAATATCCATTTGAAAAAGCAAAAGTTTATCCGAATTTTAGGGGAAGAATAGTTTTTGATAGTGAAAAGTGTATTGGATGTAAGATGTGTATGAGGGTTTGTCCTTCAAAGGCAATAGAGATTATTTTATCGGATGAACAACCATCACCTCAAACAGGACCAGATGGAAATCCAATTCCGGTTAAAAAGAAATTTGATTGTATAATGAATTTAGATAGGTGTATATACTGCGCCCAGTGTGTTGATATATGTCCGAAAAAAGCACTCAAATCAAGCGAAGATTTTGAACTCGCCCAACTTGACAGAAAAAAACTAAAACTACATTATAAGTAAACAGTAAAAACTGCTAGAAAGTAAAAAGGTGAGAAAGTAAAACGTGAGAGGTAGCGAGCACCTGCTTGACATCAGTCAGGAATTTCTATTCGCATTGTAGCGGTAAAGCGAAGCTTTGCGAATAGAGAATATTAGGAGTAAATCCCCCTCAGTCCCCCTTTATCAAAGGGGGAATAAAGAAAGGGGGATTTTTAAATGATTGAAATTTTTTATTCTTGTTTAGTAACATAATTTTGATCTATCCAAACTATCTTTAAGGACAAAAATTATGATCCAATGCGAATAATCTAAATCTGATTTTTATTTTGATATAATAATTTAGTATGAAAGAATTTCTATTGAAACTTAATGAATATTTTTCATATTCTTTTTTTTCTAACTCTATATATAAATATCTCTTTTCACTTTTAATTTACTTTATTTCACTAAAAATACTCTACTATTTTAAAAAAAATATTCTTTTAAAAATTGAAGAACTTTCAAAAAAGACCGAAACAAAGTTTGATGATGCACTTGTTGAGATAATAAAAAATATTTCATGGTTTGAATACCAAATAATAGCAATTTACTTTGCAACGAGGCATCTTTTATTAAATCATCTAATTTCAAACATAATAAAATATCTCTTAATATTCGCAATTACATATAGGGTCGTAGTTTCTCTTGAAAAGCTTTTAAAGTTTGCTTTAGAAGAAATATCCGGAAAAGAATATGAAAAATCAATAAAGACAATTGGAATAATATTTAGAGTAGTAATCTGGATAATTGCGGTACTTTTTATTTTAAATAACCTTGGTGTAAAAATAACAGCACTTCTAACAGGACTTGGAATAGGTGGTATAGCAATAGCAATGGCAAGCCAAACAATACTTGGAGATATGTTTAATTTCTTTGTGATACTTCTTGATAAACCATTTAAAATTGGTGATTTCATAGTTCTACCCTCTCAAAAACTATCAGGAACCGTTGAAGAGATTGGATTAAAATCTGTTAAAATAAGAACGCTTACTGGAGATCTTCTTATAATAACAAACTCAAAGATAATGTCAGAGATAATACAAAATTTTTCTTATATGATTGAGAGAAGAGTGGTCTTTACTTTAAATATAGTATACAATACGCCAGAAGAAAAACTTAAACTTGTTCCAAAAATTGTTAAAGAAGTCATAGAAAATACCGAAAATACAAGATTTTATAGGTCAAATATGATAAATCTTGGTTCATATTCAATAGATTTTGAAAATGTTTATTATGTAAAATCACCTGATTATAATATTTACGTAAAAACAAATGAAAAAATCCTTAGTGAAATATTAAAAAAACTTAAAGAAAATAATATCTCTTTTGCATATCCAACACAAACAATTATATTAGAAGGAGGTAAAAATGGTTAAAATAGCTATAATGCTACTAACATCACTTACATTAAATGCAGCACAAAAAAGTGACATAGTTGCCAAAGTAGACAAAATAGAAATAACAAGACAAGAGTTAATAAATAAAATGTCTGTCTCATATTTTTCACAAACACTTGAGGAACTAATTGAAGAAAAACTTCTACTCAACTGGGCAGAGAAAAATAAAATAAAGGTTGATAAAAAAGAGGTTGAAGATTTTTTAAAACAAATAAAATCAAGATTTAACAGCGAGGATGAGTTTAAAAATGAACTAAAAAGAATGAATATAACCGAAGAAGATTATAAAAAGATGATAGAAAATACTCTTATAGCAAACAAAGCACTTGAAAAAATTTTAAATATAAACATAACCGATGAGGATCTAAAAAAATACTATGAAAATAATAAAACTCAATTTAAAATTCCAAAAGAATTAAAACTTAGACAGATATATCTAAATACCGAGCAAGAAGCAAATGATGTTTATCTTGCACTTGAAGCAGGTGCTGATTTCAAAAAACTTGCATCATTAAAATCTGCAGATCCTGTGTTAAAGGAAAAAGAAGGTGATATCGGATTTATATCAAAAGGTATGCTTTTACCAGAACTTGAAAAAGAGATATTCTTGCTTGAAGTTGGTAAATATACAAAACCACTTAAAACTGGAAATGGTTATTCAATAATAAAGGTCGAAGAGATAAGAGAAGAAAAAGAACTATCATTTGAAGAAATAAAAGATAGACTTAGAGAAGTTTTAAAATCAAATATAATTTCTGCAAACAGAAGAAATGTTATTGAGAATCTGAAATCGCAAGTAAAGATTGAAATAAAATAATAAAGGGAGCAAAAATGAAAGAATTCAATATAAGAATAATGATTATTGCCTTTATTTTATGTGCAATTGCAGCAGCAGCAACACCTTATGTTACCTTACTCATTGTCAAATCAATTTGATTTTGGAATTAAAAAATGTTATATTTTAGATATATGAATAAAAAAGTGTTTTTTATAAATCTTTTTGTGTTAGTGTTTTTTACAGTAAACGCTTTTTCGAATAAGGGTAAAAATTCGATAAAGCAAAATATAGAAAAAATAGAATTAAAAAATCTTTCTGTTTTGGACTATCCATCAGATAAAGGAAATAGCATAATATTATATTTTGACAAGGATGAAAAACAAAAAAATTTTCAGTATGAGATATACCTCTCAACGGACTCAACTAACTGGATAAAAGCAAAACAGGCAAGATATGATGAACTTTCTGCCTCAAATATAGAACTTCCCTTCTGGATGTGGAATAAAAAAAGAAACATAAATGCCTTAGCAATTGATGTTACAAAGGTATTTTCTCTACAAGAGGATGATTATTTTAAACAAAATCCCAGAGGTTTTAGTGTTTATGCCAAGATTATAGCAATAGGAGATAATAAAAAATATGAATCACAGATTGTTAAAGGAATTGCAAAAGCAAACTGGTTTAGATTAGATAGGTTAAATAATCTTGTGCTTGTTATAATAATATCAATAGTGTTTTTTATGATAGTATCGCATGCCAAAAAAAGAGAATTATTCATAAGGAGAATTGCAGGACTTGATGCTATAGATGAAGCAGTTGGAAGAGCAACGGAGATGGGGAAACCAGTTGTATATGTTCCAGGGATAGGAAGTATGAGCGGAATATCAACCATTGCATCAATATTTATCCTTGGTGAAGTTAGCAAAAAAATAGCACAGTATGATGCTACACTTAAGGTTCCTCATTATGACCCAATAGTTTTCACAGTAGCAAAAGAAACTGTAAAGCAATCATATATGGAGGCTGAAAGACCAGATTCTTACAGGGAAGATATAAATGTATACATAACAACAGATCAGTTCGCATATGCAGCCGCTGTTGATGGAATAATCACAAGGGAAAAACCGGCAGCATGTTTTTATATGGGCTATTTTATGGCTGAGTCACTTTTACTTGCTGAAGTAGGAGCAGGGGTTGGAGCAATCCAAATTGCCGGCACAGATGTTGATAGCCAGCTACCTTTCTTTTTCACTGCATGCGACTACACACTAATAGGTGAAGAGTTGTATGCAGCAGGAGCATATCTTTCAAAAGAACCAATGCTTGTAAGCGCTCTTAAAGCTCAGGATTTTGGAAAATTTCTTTTTATAACATTTGCAATAGCTTTTTCTATACTTCTATTGATATTTTCAAAGATTGAAACTTTTTACGCTGAAAAGTTGCTTGATATTTTTAGAGTGAGGTGAGATATGAATATCATAAAAAAATACATACCACTAACAATAGTATTTATGTTCGGTATAATAACGCTTGCATCATATTATGTCCCTAATCGTGCCTCTGAGGAATATCTTGAGTGGATAAATAAGTGGCAAAATATAGTTTCTGCATTTGCACTATTTTTAGGCACGATAAGTTTGTTCTATTCTCATTACAAAAAGATTCAAAGAAAGGTTGATGGATGGGGTTATAGTTTGTTTGTATACATAGGTTTTTTTATCATCATGGGGGCTGCAATTTTAAGTAATGGTAATATTTCAAAGGAGGGAAAACTAACATATCTTGGATGGGGTTTTAACAATATTTACAACCCACTTTCTGCAACAATGTTTTCAGTGCTTGCTTTTTTTATAATATCAACAGCATACAGGTCATTTAAGATTAAGTCATTTGCAGCATTTCTGCTTTTCATCTGCGGGCTTATACTGATGCTTGGAAATATCCCACTTGGAGAGATTATATGGGATAAGGTTTTTGGATGGACAAAATTTACAATTGGAGAGATAAAGGACTGGATAATAAGTGTCCCTTCAACAGCAGGAAGAAGAGGAATAATGATTGGAATTGCAATAGGGGCTGCGGTAACATCGCTAAAGATAATATTTGGTATTGAACGCGGATATATGGGGAAGGAGTGAGTATGAAAGAAAAATTAAATAAGATATTAAAACTTGATAGAAGATATCTCTTTGTTCTTCTCACACTTTCAATAATAATTCCTATAATAAAACCTATAGGAATACCATCAAAATCAATATCCACATCGGTAAAAGATACATATGATTTTATTGAGAAGATGCCGGAAGGTTCAACAATAATTCTCTCACTTGATTATGACCCATCAACCGCTCCTGAACTTCATCCCATGGCAGCTGCCATATTAAAGCATACTTTCAAGAAAAATATAAAAGTAATTATTCTAACATTTATTGCCGGTTCTGGTGGGCTCATAGATGAACTTGTAAGAACCATACCCCCGCAGTACTCAAAGGAATATGGGAAAGATTATGTTGTTCTTCCATATATGGCAAATGTACTTGCAGCATTAACACAGATGGCTTCAGATATACACTCATTCTATGATAAAGATATAAATAACAAGCCACTAAAAGATTACGAGATGATGAAAAATATCAAAAATTATAAGGACGTGGCAGGTGTTATAGGAATAACAGGAACAGCGCTTTTGGACTACTGGGTTGTTTATGTTGGGGATAAATACGGGGTCCCAATATTAGGAGGTGTTACTGCCATAAGCCAAGTTGGATATGGTCCCTACCTTCAGAAGAAGCAACTCAAAGGATTAATTGGTGGAATGAAAGGGGCAGCAGAATATGAAAAATTGATATCCCAACCATGGAAGGGAACAAGCGGCATAGATGCTTTAAACATTGCTCATATACTTGTTATAGTTTTTATAATATTTTCAAACATCGTTCTTTTAATATTAAAATTTCTATAAAAGGAGTGGATTATGGATACACAAGTATCAGTAATATTAGGTGCATTTGTTGCAAGTGGTCTTACCCTTTTTATATTTTCTTTTCTCTACAAGGATAATCCATTTTTTAAAATAGCAGAACATCTCTATATGGGGGTTGGACTTGCATGGCATATTCAATTAACGATATATAAAATCATAATACCCAAGGTCTGGGAACCACTTAAAATAGCATGGCAAAAGGGTGATACATTTACTGTATGGATGACAATAATTCCGACAGTGCTTGGAATAACACTTGTAACACAATTTATCCCAAAAATATCATGGATATCAAGATACGGTTTTACATTCTTAATGGGATATGCAGCAGGACTTGCACTGCCAGCAGGGCTTACAACCGATTTTGCAAATCAGATACTTGGAACAATTGAACCATTTGCAAATTTCTTTTCGCTTTCACTAGGAAAGATGGTAAATGCAGTTATAATTCTTATAGGAACAGTATCTGTTCTTTTTTATTTCTTTTTTTCAGTTGAACATAAAGGAGTGGTTAAGAAAATTTCAAATTTCGGAATATACTTTCTTATGATATATTTTGGTGCATCTTTTGGAAATACTGTTATGGCAAGGTTTTCACTCCTTTATGGAAGGTTTGATCTTCTTGTTAGATACTCACAGAAGGAATACTTTTATGCAACAAACTGGGTAATAGTAGGACTTCTGATATATTTCATAGCAGAAAAATTAATAACAAATAAACTTTTAAAGGCAAGGGCCTGATGGAGGCTTTATGGTAACAGGTCTTGTTCTTGTAAAAATGGTTCCCGGAAAAGAAAAGCAGGTTCTTTCAAAACTTAGAACAATAAAAGCAGTGGTTCATATGTCTGCTGTTTTTGGTAGATGGGACCTTGTTCTTGATATGGAGACACAAGACCTTGAAGAACTATCACAGGTTGTTGTAAATGAGATAAGGTCAATTCCAGGTGTTCTTTCAACAGAAACACTTGTAACCACATCAATATAGGTGATGCAAATCTTAAAATTCTTGCTATCTATCTCTTTTTTGTGGGGATACAATATTTATTCATCAGAGATATCCACTGAAACTGTAAGTGTGGGGATAAATCAATCACTTTATGATTTTGAGTTTACAGAGAAACTAATAGAATACTTTAAAATAGAGGATAAGAGAAAGGAAATATATGAACTTAAAAAAAGAGGGTTTTATAGAACTGAGCTCATATTTCTTGTTAAAATGTCTATCGAAAAAAATATTGAACTTACCCAGATAATAAAAAAAATCACAAAGAAAAAGAAAACGGTATATGAAATTGCAAAGGAATACAACTATGATGATGGAAAAAATTTTATCAACTCCATAATAATAAGAAAGGAAATAGAATCAAAAATTGATGACCTTAAAAAATTAAAAAATATAATCAAAAAAGAATTTCTTGATGAAAAATAAATTTTTAACATACATAGCAATTGTATCTGCATTTATTTTGATTTTATACCTATACAACCAAACAGAAAAAAACAAAATTGAAAATGCCAAAAGAGCATTCCTTATAAAAAACTTAAAAACGATAAATCTTGAGGTTGCAAAAACTAAACATGAGCAAACATTGGGACTAATGTTTAGAAAAAAACTATGTAGGGAGTGCGGTATGATATTTATATTTGATGAAGATGGGGAAAAGAACTTCTGGATGAAAAATACCTATATACCCCTTGATATAATATTTTTATCAGAAAATTTTAAAATAAATAAAATCTTTAAAAATGTAAAGGAATATAATGAAAAAATGAAGGATGACGAAATCCCAAATGTAGTTGCCAAAGGAAAATATGTTATTGAAATAAATGCATTTATGTCAGATGAACTCAATTTAAAGGAAGGGGAAAAACTAAAGATAAAATTTAAGTGATTTATAATTTTTGTATAATTATAATATGAGTATATGGGATAATGCTTTTAAGATAGACAGAGGAAAGGAACTTAGTGAGGAAGAGAAAATATTTTTATCTAAGTTATGTCAGAAAATAAAAGAAAGGAAAATGGAGACAATATCTGTTTTTATTCTTGAATCAACGGCACCAATTCATACAATTCTTTCAAATCTTCTTACTTTTCTAAAGCCAACAATTGGATTTATAATATCACACAAAGAAATTGAAAAACTCGAGAAAATACTTGAAAATAAAAAAGCAATAGAATTTCTAAAAGAAGAACTCTTAAAGGAGGATAAATGAGCGATAAAGATTTAAATGTAATAATTGCAACAGATTGTGGAAGTACAACAACAAAAGCAATTTTAATAGAAAAAAAAGGAGATACATATAGACAGACATATAGAGGAGAAGCACCAACAACAGTTGAAGCGCCATTTGAAGATGTTACTCATGGAGTTAGAAATGCAATAATAGAGGTTGAAGAATTATCTGGCAGAAAAATACTTGATGGAGATAAAATAATAACACCAAATAATGGAAATGTTGGTGTAGATATATATGTCTCAACAAGTTCTGCTGGAGGTGGTCTTCAGATGATGGTTGCAGGGGCTGTAAAATCAATGACGGGAGAGTCCGCTCAAAGATGCGCTCTTGGAGCTGGAGCAATTGTTATGGATATAATTGCATCAAATGATGGTAGAGCAGATCATGAAAAAATAGAAAGAATAAGACAGTTGAGACCTGATATGATACTACTTTCTGGTGGAACAGATGGTGGAACAATAATACATGTTGTTGAACTTGCAAACTTTATAAAAGCAGCAGACCCAAAACCAAGGCTTGGTGCCTCCTACAAACTTCCAGTTATATATGCTGGAAACAAAGACGCAAGAGAAAAAATAAAAGAAATTCTTGGAGAGAAAACGGCACTTATTATAACTGAAAACATAAGACCTGTTCTTGAAAAAGAAAATCTGATGCCTGCAAGACATAAAATACATGATGTTTTCTTAGAACACGTTATGCAGCAAGCACCCGGATATCCAAAATTAATGAAAATGGTTAGCGCTCCGATAATGCCAACACCTATGGCTGTTGGACTGATGACAGAAAAATTTGCAAAAGCAAAAGGATATAATGTTCTTGCAGTAGATATTGGAGGTGCAACAACAGATGTTTTCTCTGTTTTTGATGGAATATTTAATAGAACTGTAAGTGCAAACTTAGGGATGAGTTACTCAATATCAAATGTAATGGCTGAGACAGGAATAGAAAATATTATGAGATGGCTTCCATTTAAAATAGATGAGATGGAGGTAAGAAATAGATTGAAAAACAAGATGATAAGACCAACAACAATTCCTCAAACTGTTGAAGACCTAATGATAGAACATGCAGTAGCAAGAGAGGCATTAAGACTTGCCCTTGAACAACATAAAATGCTTGCTGTTGGACTTAAAGGAATTCAGCAAGAAAGAACTATATCTGATGCTTTTGAACAAACATCAACTGGACAGTCACTCATAAATATGATGAAACTAAATTATGTTATTGGCTCTGGTGGTGTTCTTGCTCATTCTCCAAGAAGGGTCCAATCAATGGTTCTTATGACCGATTCATATCAACTTGAGGGAATAACAATGCTAAGCGTTGATTCAATATTTATGATGCCACATCTTGGAGTTCTCTCTCAAATAAGTGAAAAAGCAGCACTTGATGTTTTCTACAACGACTGTCTGATAAAGTTGGGAACAGCAATTGCACCTGTGGGCCTTGCAAAAGATGGAGAACTGATACTTGAGTGGGAGATAGAAGCAAAAGAAGGCAAAAAAATTAGTGGAGAATTAAGATTTGGAGAGATGTATCTTGTAGAACTCAATGATGAAGAAGCACAAATAATATTAAAACCATATAAAGGATTTGATGTCGGAGAAGGGAAGAATAATAAAGTTAAAGGAAAGATTCAAGGAGGGGTTGGAGGAATACTTTTTGATGGAAGAGGAAGACCTCTTGAACTTGGAAAAACACAATCAAAGAGAATTGAGAATTTAAACAAGTGGTTTGAAAAAATAAATATGTATCCAAAAATATAACCTATAGGAGGAGAAATGGCTCATGCATATACGCCAGGATTAAAGGTTCTTCCGTTAACTCTTATAAGGAAAAAAAGGGTTTTACCGATACCTGGAAGAGTTCTTGTAGAAAAAGGAAAAGTAGTCGATGCTCTTGATGTTGTTGCAGAGGCAGAACTTCCTGGAAAAGTATATTCATTAAATGTTGCAAACAGACTTGGATGTGATCCATCTGAAGTAAAAAAATATCTTCTCAAAAAAGAAGGAGATAGCGTTACAAAGGGTGAGATAATCGCTGAAACAAATTTTTTTATAAAATTTTTAAGGTCAAAGGTTGCTTCTCCTACAACAGGAAAGATAGAATCAATCTCAGAGATAACAGGACAGGTTTTATTTAGAGATCCACCGAAAATTCTTCCTCTAAAGGCATATATAGAAGGAAAGGTAGTTGAGGTGATAGAAAACTTCGGGGTTGAGATAGAAACAGAGGGGACACTTATACAAGGAATATTTGGAATAGGTGGTGAGACAAATGGTGAGATAAGGGTCGCAGTAGATACACCTGAAGAAGAACTTCTTCCTGAGATGATAAAAGATAGCGATAAAGGTAAGATAATAATAGGTGGAAAGCATGCCGGACTTGAGGCAATAAAAAAAGCAATAAAGATTGGGGTTCATGCTATAGTTGTTGGTGGAATACATGATAGCGATTTAAAAAAAATACTTGGATATGATATAGGAGTTGCTGTGACTGGAACAGAAAATATAGGACTAACACTGATAGTTACTGAAGGATTTGGACAGATAAGAATGGCTGAATACACATTTAAACTATTAAAAGCAAGAGAAGGAGAAAAAGCATCTGTAAGCGGTGCAACACAAATAAGAGCTGGTGTTATGAGACCTGAGATAATAATATGCGGTGCTCCAAAAAATCTTGATGTCAAAAGAAAAGATGAAACAAGAACTTGGATGGAAATAGGAGATAGAGTAAGAATAATAAGAGAACCATATTTTGGATTAATAGGAAAAGTATCAGCACTTCCTCCCCAGCCCACCGAAATTCCAACTGAGAGTAAAGTAAGAATACTTGAGGTTGAACTTGAAAGTGGTGAAAAGGTTATAGTGCCAAGAGCAAATGTTGAGATACTTGATACATAGTTTACAATGATATGCGTCATTCAGAGAGTTGCAAGTTCATCCGTGGATATAAGTGGTATAAGATATTCAGGTATAAATAATGGATTAAATATACTCGTCGGAATAGAAAAGGATGATAGTTTAGAAGAAATAGAATGGACTGTAAATAAAATTCTAAACCTAAGAATTTTTTCAAACAAAGAAGGAAAGTTTGATTTAAGTATAAAGGATATAGAGGGGGAGATCCTTATAATATCACAGTTTACACTCTGTGCAAATATAACAAAAGGGAGAAGACCTGATTTCTCAAATGCAATGGATGCAGCAAAAGCAAAGGAGATGTTTGAGGTTTTTGTTGAAACAGTTAAAAAAAATTATGACCCTTTAAAGGTTAAGACAGGTGTCTTTCAAACTGAGATGAGAGTAAATATAATAAATGATGGTCCTGTAACTATAATACTTGATACAAAGCATCTAAAAAAATATGGAAAACCTTCTTGAAATAAGGAATCTCTCAATAGATGCAAAGATAGACAACAATTTTTATAACATCATAAAAGATATTGATATAAGGGTAAAAAAAGGGGAGATGGTAGGAATTGTTGGAGAGTCGGGAAGTGGCAAAACAATAACATCACTTGCCATAATAAAACTGCTTGAAAAAAATCTTTTCATAAAAAATGGAGAAATAATATTTGAAGGAAAAAATATTATGGAACTTGATGATGATGAGATGAGGAAACTACGCGGTAGGGAGATATCATTTGTTTTCCAGGAGGTACTTACAGCATTAAATCCAGTGATGGATATAGAGACGCAGGTCAGTGAGGTGCTTATACATCACAGAATTTGTGACAAAGAACGAGCGATACAGAAAACCACAAAAATATTAAAAGAGCTTGGTATACCTCTTGATAAACTAAAACACTATCCACATAATTTTTCAGGGGGACAGAGACAAAGAATTTTGATTGCAATATCACTTATAGGCGATCCAAAACTCATTATAGCAGATGAGCCAACTACCGCACTTGATGTTATAACACAGATAGAGATATTAAAAATTCTTAAAAAAATTAAGGAGGAGGGAAAATCTATTATCTTAATCACACACAATATCTCAATTGTTCGGAATTTTTCAGATTATGTTTATATAATGTATTTAGGTGAGATTATGGAAAGCGGAAAAACATTAGATGTAATGTCCAATCCAATTCACCCTTACACAAAACTTCTATTAAACTCAATCGTCACCCTTGAAAAAAAAGACAGATTAAAACCAATAGAAGGGAATATTCCATCCATATATGAGATTCCAACAGGCTGCAGATTTATTACAAGATGCCCATTTAAAACGGATAAATGCATCAAAGAGCCACCGATTAAAAATAAAGAAGGAAGGTATTTCAGATGCTGGAATGTTTAGAGAAACAAAACGAAATAATAACCCTAAAAAATTTAAGTGTCAGATACAAAAATTTTTATGCTTTAAAAGATATTAATATATCCATAAAAGAAAGAGAGGTCATCGGAATATGCGGAGAGTCCGGAAGCGGCAAGACAACTCTGTGTAAGACGATAGCAGGAATTGAAAAATATAATGGGGAGATTAAATTTCTCAAAGATTTGAAATTTGAGTTCATATTTCAAGACCCTACATCAAGTTTAAATCCAAAAATGTTGGTTAAAGATATAATATCCGAACCACTTATAGTCAGGGAAAGGATAACCAAAAGGGAGGTAATATGTGAAAAGATAAAAAAAGTAGTTGCTGAAGTAGGGTTGGATAGTAGTATAATAGAAAAATATCCACATCAGATCTCAGGGGGACAAAAACAAAGGGTTGCAATAGCAAGGTCAATTGTATGTGAGCCTGATATTCTTTTGTGTGATGAGATAACATCAAGTCTTGATATTTCAGTGCAAGCGCAGATCTTAAATCTTTTGAAAGACATTTATGAAAAACGCAATCTTACAATGATTTTTGTTTCACATGATATCTTTGCTCTCTACTATATCTCAACAACTATTATTGTATTATATAAGGGTATGATACTTGAAAAGGGAAAAGCAGATGAAGTCATAAAAAATCCAAAACATCCCTATACAAAGATTTTGATATCATCAATACTTACAACAGAAAGAGAGTGCATTGATATAGAAGTTAGGGAGAATAAAACAAAATCCAGATGTATTTTTTCAGATAGATGTTTTATCTACGATAAAGAATGTGATAGTTTTGAAAATGAACTTATAAATGTTTCAGATACACATTATGCAAGATGTATAAAGGTATGAAAAAGTTTTTAATAAGAAAAATTCTTTTTATACCGCTTACATTTATAGGGATAACGATGATACTTTTCTTCATCATAAACCTTCTTCCACCACAAACACTTGCCTTAGCATATACAGATTCGGATAAGGAACTTACAAAGGAAGAACTGGATTTGATAATAGAAAAATATGATCTAAAAGGGAATATATTAAAAAGATATGGTAAGTGGCTTTTAAAAACACTAAAAGGGGACCTCGGATATTCACAGGTATCAAAAATGAAAGTAATTGATGCAATAAAAAAGTATCTACCAGCAACCATTGAGCTTACAATTTTTTCTATAATCCCGATATTTATTATAGGAAATCTTCTTGGTTTAACCGCAGCACGAAACAAAGACGGACTTTCTGACAAAATAATATCAACAACATCATCATTTTTTTATTCAATGCCCTCTTTTATAATAGGAATACTACTCCTTCTTATATTCTACGGGATTTTTGGAGTTCTCAAACCCCAAAGATATTCCATAACCACTGAGATAATGATATCTCAAGGATTATTTAAAACCTATACAAATTTTATGTTGATAGATTCAATCTTAAATTTAAATCCGAGTGTTTTTATAGATTCTCTAAAACATCTTATACTTCCATCCCTCTCAATATTTCTTGGAACATCTGCATCATTTATCAAAATAACAAGGAACTCAACACTTGAGGAACTAAATAAGGATTATGTAAGAACATTGAGAGCAAAGGGACTTAGTGAAAACTACATATTCCAAAAACACATAAGAAAGAATATACTTATCCCTCAGATCACAGTTGGTGGACTCCAGATGATAAGGCTTTTAAGCGGTGTTGTTATAACAGAAACAATTTTTGACTGGCCTGGAATTGGGAGTTTTGGTGTTAGAGCTGCAAGGCAGCTTGATGTATCAAGTGTAATGGGATTTGTTATAATTGTTTCAATTTTATTTCTCCTTGGAAATCTTATAATAGATCTTCTCTATGTTTATTTTGATCCAAGGATAAAGTATGAATAGACCACTTAGCGAATTGATAAAAAAACTCTGGAAAAACAAGAAAACAAAATATGGATTGATAATACTAACAGTTTATATAGCACTTGCACTCTTTGCACCACTTATTGCAAAACCATATAGGCAAGATAATCCTTATATTGTCAAACAACACAGTTTTTCACCCATTCCCCAAAAACCATCATTAAAGGCACCCTTTGGAACAACCCAAAATCAGTATGATATATTCTATGCGATGGTCTGGGGAACAAGATTGATATTCAAAATAACCATAAAAGTAATACTGATATCACTTCTTATAGGACTTGTGCTTGGAGGAGTAAGCGGATACTATGGAGGACTTATAGATGAGGTAATAATGAGATTTACCGATATAATACTTTCAGTCCCATCTCTAATTTTAGCAATATTTGTTTCAGCGGTTCTTGGTCCTGGTATAGAAAAGGTTGTGATAGCGATATCATTTGTATGGTGGCCTGCATATGCAAGAATATTTAGAAGTGAGATACTGAAAATAAAATCAATGGATTTTATAAAGTACTCTCAGATGATTGGTGCAGGGATATTCTGGATATTTAGAAAACACATAATCCCAAATGCCATATATAATGTGATGATACTTGCTTCACTTGATATAGCAAATATCGTAATAATTGCCTCCTCACTAAGTTTCCTTGGATTAGGTTCTCCACCTGGATATGCCGATTGGGGACAGATAATATCACTCTCAAGAAACTGGCTAATCTCAGGTTTATCAAGTATAGAGTACTCACATATAGTTCTAATCCCATCCGTTTTTATATTCCTCTTTGTTTTCAGTTTAAATCTAATAACTGAGACACTCAGAGATATATTTGACCCCCGATTAGGATAAAGGTCCTAATAAAAAATAATACTTTGGTTACTTTAAAAAATGATAAATATATGCTAAATTTAAAGTATGACAATGATGTTAAAATTCTTTGTAATAACCTTTATATTTTTAAACTCAGGTCTTACTTACTGCCAAACACCTACTTACACTGATATAATTACATCAATGGTAAAAATAGATAATAACTTAGATGAAATAATAATAAACAAAAACACTGAAAAACTTAAAGAAACCCATCATTTAATGCTCACCTTAAGAGAGGCATTAAAAGACCTCATCGTAAAAGAAAAGATAAATAAAAAAAATGAGAGAAATTTAAAGTTTATAAATCTTTACTCTGAAAAAATAAACTTAAAACTCAAAAAAATAACTAAGGCCCTGAATGAGAAATCTAAATTTAGATACTCGCCAAAAAGTGAGTCAAAAAATACTGTATCATCAATGAATCTTATAGAAGCAAATATTAAAGATGATGAAGTTAAAAAATATACACAAGAACTTTTAAATATTTCAAGCAGTATAAAATCAGTATCAAAACTCCTCTATATAATAAACAGATAACTATCAAAGTCCTCCGATAGAAAAACATACCATTTAAAAATGTTAAAATAAAATTATTATGACAGTTTTTAAGTTCCTGTCAAACTATAATTCATATCTTGTTGGAGGTGCGATAAGGGATTTATTTTTGAAAAAAAAGATAACAGACATTGATATTGTAATAGTTGCAAACATAAGTGATTTCAAAAAGATAATAAAACAATTATCCAAAAAATACCTTCTATTCCCATTAGACAGAGAGAGAAATATATACAGAATAACGATTGGCAACAAAACAATAGATATTACAAATGCAAGCAGTTTAGTTGATGACCTCAAAAAAAGAGATTTCACAATAAACTCACTTGCAGCAAAAATTACTGATGCAAAAATCAAAATAAAAAAAGAACATTTTTCAATCAAAATTCCAAGAAATAAAATAATAGATAATTTCAACGCAATTAAAGATATAGAGAATAAAAGATTAGTGGCAATTAGTGAGACATCGCTGATCTTAGACCCTTTAAGGATATTAAGGGCATATAGATTTTTTGCAACTGATGAATTCAAAATAACAAAAAATCTAAAGAAACAAATAATAAAAAATAAAGAAAAAATACATATTTCAAGCAAGGAAAGGATAAGAGAAGAACTGATAAAAATTTTTAAATCAGACAACACATACGCTACAATTAAGGAGATGGCCCAAAGCGAAATTCTTTTTGAAATCTTTCCAAAATTAAAAGAACAGGTAAACTGCGCCACTATCTATTATGGAAAAGGAGGTGTATTTAAGCATACACTAAATGTTATTAAAAGGCTTGATATGTTTTTTAAAAAACCAAGGTTCTTCCTTGAGATACCAAAAAATCTAAATGAAAAAATCCAAAAAGAAAAATATCTAATAAAACTCTCTGCACTCCTACATGATATTTCAAAACCCCAGACACAGAGGATAATAAATAAAAGATTAAGGTTTTTTGGACATGAGCGAAAAGGTGCCGAGGTTTCAGAAAAGATTTTAAGGGAGTATAGATTTTCAAATGATGAGATCAAATATATAAAAACAATAATATCATCGCATCTAAGGATTGGAAATATCGCACATAATGAAAATATTACAAACAAAGCGATTTTAAGAATATTTTATGACCTGAAGGAATACTCACTTGGAAATATTATTCTTTCATGGGCTGATTACTCAAGTCATATAAGCGAAAAGAAACTTATAACTATGGTGGAAAAGGTAAAGGAAAAGCCATTCAAGATACGAAAACCACTTCCAAAAACCGGAATAAAAAAAACACTGCGTTTCCTCCAGGTTGTAAACCTAATAGTTAAAAGCTACGATGAATACCAGAAGAAAGCAAATATCAAACCTATTATAGATGGATATACAGTAATGAGGACCTTAAAGATTCCGCCATCAAAACTTGTTGGAATAATACTCAAAAAACTTATAAATCTTCAATTAGAAAACAAGATAACTACACGCAAGGAAGCATTGAATTATATAAAATCCTTAAAGATTGATAAACTTCGCCTATAAGTAGAAAAAATTTTATAAAATTTAAATTATGGAAGATATATCAAAAGAAATAAAGGAAATACTTAAAAAAATTGGGGAATCCCCAACAAGGGAAGAACTCTTAAAAACCCCCGAGCGTGTAAGTAATGCAATTAAGGAACTTTTAAGCGGATACAATAAAAATATAGATGAAGTAATAAACAATGCTTTTTTTAAGGTGGATTATAAAGAAATGGTGATAGTAAAAGATATAACATTTTATTCCATCTGTGAACATCATCTTCTTCCATTTTTTGGTAAGGTTCATGTGGCATATATTCCGGATGGTCTAATAATTGGTCTTTCTAAGATTCCAAGGATAGTGGAAGTATTTTCAAAAAGATTACAGGTTCAAGAAAAACTAACCGTAGATATAGCAAATACACTTTATAAGAAACTGAAACCAAAAGGAGTGGGAGTGATAATTGAAGCCGAGCATCTATGTATGACCTCAAGGGGTGTAAAAAATGATACATCTGTTGCAATAACAAGTTCAATGCTTGGCTGTTTTGAAAAAGATGAAAAAATAAGAAGCGAGTTTTTAAACCTAATAAAAAAGTAAAATTTGATATAATTTCTTATAATGATATTGTTCTCTAATGCTGAGATGTAAGAGAAAACTTATAGATTTTAACTTTTTACTTCTCACTTCTTACTTCTTACTTTTTTACTTCTTACATCTCACTTTTTATGCGGGTGTAGTTCAATGGTAGAACGAATGCTTCCCAAGCATTAGACGTGGGTTCGATTCCCATCACCCGCTTACAAATAAAAGGAGAAAAAATGAGTCAAAAAAATAAAACAATTCTAAAAATTATAGTTTCAGCGGCATTATTAATCTTTGCTACAAAAATGATATATCAGAAACTCACTGTCTATTTTTATAAGGACACTTATACCATAACTTTAACAAAAAGCGAGATAAAAAAAGGTAACGAAATAAAATTATCAAATGAGAATAAAAATACTATCTCATCCCAGACACTATCCTCAATAAATGAATCTCCAAAGGAAAATGAAAGCAGTAATCTAAAAAATGCAGAAAAGGATAATGAAAAAAAGAAGGAAGGCAAAAATTATAAGATAACATTAAGATATACAAACAAAAAAGCAAAAAAGGTTAAAATATCAGGAAGTTTTTTTTCATGGAAAGAAAGGGATATGAAAAAAGAAGGAGATCAATACCTTATAGAACTCTTACTTAAAGAGCCAGGGGAGTATAAGTATTATTTCATTGTAGATGGCAAAAAAGTACTTGACCCAAATGCAACTAAAACAAAGGACGGGAAATACTCAATCCTTGAGGTTAAATAATTTTTCAAAAATTTATAATATTTTGGTAATATTTTTTGTATAATTTATTTGTAAGATGCTAAAACGAATTACATCTTTTTTAATTTTAATTAATCTTTCGTTGTTTTCTGTTCTTTTCTCGCAACATCATACCCAAGTTGTTGTTCTTCCAAACGGAAACTACTTAAAATGCGGTGGAGTTGACCTTGGAAGCGGATGTCAGATACATTATTCTTCTTCAACATCTGATAATGAATGGGTAAATCTTGGAAATATCCTTTCGGTTTATAGAACAAGTCATACTATGAATGTTCTCCCAGATGGAAGAGTTCTTGTAATAGGTGGAGCAAATCAGTTAGGGGTATCAACTAAGACAATTGACATTCTAAACTTTAATTATAATACCGGTGCATATACTGGTAGAACTACTATTAATATGTCCTTGGCAAGAGCAAATCATACATCAACACTTTTAACAAAAGGGATAAATGCAGGAAATGTTTTGATATGCGGTGGATACAGTGGAATTCAAACCACAAATACCTGTGAAATTTTCGTTTCTTCAGCAAATCAAGTAGTTTCAGGTCCATCACTCTCATCACGAAGACAGAATCATACTGCAAATATACTTCCAAGTGGAAATGTTCTTTTTGTTGGAGGATTTAACGGAACATCATATAATATGACAACAGATATATATTATGCAACCTCCAATGTTATTTCCCCAGGTCCTTCAATACCAATATTTGCAAGAGCATATCACAGCGCAACAACACTTCCAAACGGAAATACAATAATATTTGGTGGTTACAACGGATATAATATGCGGCCAGATCCTTTTTCTGAAGATGAAATAGATGTTCAAAAGGCACAAAACCAGGGTACACAAGGATATCTTGATGATATAGTTGTACTTGATGAAAACGGAGCGATAGTTCAGATAGATAATAATAATTTTATAAGAATGCCATACAGGATTTCAAATCAAACAACACTTCTTCATCCTTCAGGAAAAATATATTTGCTAGGTGGAAGAGGAAATATCGCTCCAAGCTACCATGACCTTTCAATAACACTTGAAGATGGCTCAAATATTCAATTTACTACTCCAACTAGTATTCCAAATCCAACCGGTCCAAGAACAGTACCTATTTCAACAGGTAATATCTCATTTAAACAGGACCTTACTCTCTCAAGACCTGTAAGTGGAAGGATAGTAAATGGAGATTTATTTATCTCACCACCAGAAGATCCAAGAACCCCTTCAATAGCTACTGAAAATCTTGAGATATATTTAAAAAAGACAACCGCTCCACTTGATGGAATAATGATAGATCCAACAGCACTAGACCAAGATAGAGGAAAGATAATAAATGAAACATTCACATTAGATAACCCTGGTCAAAGTTTGGGTTCATATGCTGTTTTTAAACCGATATCCGCTACAGCTTTAGGTGCTTCTGGGAATTTTAATATAAATTTTAGCACATCCTTAAATCCAGGACAAACTACTGACATACTAAATACTTCAAACGCTACTATAACCTTTACATTTAACCTACCAAAAATTTATATTGATTACAGCATAACATCAGCGACAATCACAATAACAGGTGGAAGTATAAGTAATAGCATGTGTACTGTAACACTTTCTGGTGGAAGTGCATCAACAAATACAGGAACAATTTATTCTTCTCTAGATGGAACTCGTGGAGTTATTACATTAAACAATTTACAGTTCAGTTCATTATCTGGAACCATCACAAACTCAACTACAACTCCAATTAATCCTCCACAAAATCTAAGCGGAAGTATAAATAATTTTTCATTTAATCTCTCATTTACAGTAAGCGGAGCAGATATAGGAGGACTATCTTTTACTGTTGGCAAAGCAACAGCGGTAATAAGGGATGTTATATTTTCAGATATCGCGGTCTATAAATCCAAAACAAATGAATTTAACTTTGAAGATATAATAAAAACCCCTGATATACCCCCATATCCAATACCGCTTCTAGATCATTCATCAATAATTTCAAAAAGCAACAATATTATGATAATAGGAGGCCAGAATTGTGAGAACGATCCATCAAATGACTGCAGAAGACCACCAAATCTTATACTCCAACCAACAAATTCATCAATACTTTATAATAAATATGTACCACCATGGTTAAATCTGCCAAAACTAAACAAAAAAAGAGCAAACCATACAGCAACTGTGCTTAGTGATGGAAGCATTCTTGTATGTGGTGGTACGGATGGCACTCAGATACTTGACAGCTGTGAACTATATGATAGAAGACTAAACGAATGGATAATAATATCCACAATGACCGTACCAAGAGCATATCACCGAGCAACATTGCTTCCAAACGGTACTGTTCTAATAGCAGGAGGGCAAATACAATTAACAAACTCAATAACAGTTACAGATACTGCTGAAATCTATTATCCGTCTGTTAGAAAATTTGTAAAAGCAGGAAGTATGAGTACTAAAAGAATGCTTCATACTCAAACTCTTCTTCCAAATGGAAATGTTCTTGTTAGCGGCGGTGTTGGTGAAATTGGTGGGCAGGGAAGTTATTTAAGAACAGCAGAAATTTATATCACCACATCAAATATATGGCAGAAAATTTCTAATTTAAATACAGCACGTTCAGAACACACAGCAACACTTCTTAAAAATGGGAATGTATTTATAGCAGGAGGAATTAATGGAAGTGGATCTCCATTAAATACAACTGAGATATTTGTAAGTACAAAAAATGCATTTGACCCAGGACCAAATCTCCCAGTTGCACTTAAAGGACACTCATCAAGTTTGCTTAAAAGTGGAGATGTTATTATTACAGGTGGAACAACCGGGCTTTACATAAACAGAAACATTTTTATTTATCAGCCAACAAACAACTCTATTACTACACTAACTAATTACAAAGGGGATGATATTGAAATTTTTCCAAGAACAAATCATAAAACCATTCTACTTCCTAATGGGAATATAATTCTTTCAGGTGGATTTGCATTAACTGATGAAGGACTTGTAAGGGACGATAAACAGTTATTAACCTATGACTGGATTAGAAGCAGATATTCTGAATACAGTTTACCATATTTTGGAAGATCCGAGAAAAAAGTCAATCATAGCGTAGTTATAACAACCGACAACTATATAGTTGAAATCGGAGGAAATGATGATGCTTATAACTACTTAGATACTGTTTATCAAACACCAATGGAAGGATATATTGTCGATGAATTTTCAAAAGAATCAATTATTTCAAGAAAAACAGAAATTTCGAGCATTAGTGTCTCAAATCCAGATATAACATCTGTAATAAGAGTTGATAGAGGGGACTTGTTAACTTTAAAAAGCAGTGTTTCAAATCTCCATTCATTAACCGATGCTTCAGGTGGTGGAGCAGGACCACAAAACTCTGATTTCTCAAAGCCATCAATATATCTTAAAGGTATAAATGAAGATTTCATAATAGATCTATCAACAATGTTTTTCTCAACAACAACACTAAACCCAAATTACCAACAAACACTTTCAACAATCACAGTTCAGATACCAATTCTCCAATCAAGTGCTCCATATGGCTGGTACTATCTATATGACTGTGTAAGTGGAATATGTTCTAATGCTAGAGTTATCCAGATATCAACTCCAAGACCAAACTGTGAGATACAAAACCTTTCAAGTGTTGACTCATCAAGCACAACTACAATTGTCTGGCAGTGGACATTGGAAATAGCAGAAAATGCTAATGGTTTTGGTGTATTTTCACAGGATGATGTCTTTATAACAACCGTTCCATTTCCAACACAATCAAATATATCAACATACACACAAACAGGACTTTTACCAAATACCCCTTCTTCAATTAAAGTTGGATGCTACAATATTGGTGGATTTTCAGACCCATCAAAATATGCTGTTGCAACAAGCACAATATATACTTTAGCAAATCCACCAAAAAACTTAGAAATAACATATGCATCATTTGATACAATAAGTCTTAAATGGGACGCAAATGGAAACAATCCGGATTATACACCATATCAGGTTGAGATTACAACCTATCAGTATGCTGGACCAAATGACTGGTTCCCTATAATGTCATTTAACAATAACTACAAAAAAACAGAATTAACAATAAGGAACTTAACACCAAACTATAGATACTATTTCAGAGTTAAGGCAAGAAATGGTAATGGTATTGAGACATGTTACAATTATGATGAAAAAGGTGGTCAACAACCAAGTTATCCTCCAAATTGTGCAAATCTTCCAGAGGTTTCCACAATAACGGTTGGAAACATCATTGGGCTTAGCGGAATGGCACTTTCACCAACATCAATAAAATGGTCATGGAATAAATCAGATGGTGCCACAGGATATGAAGTATATGAATACAAACTGAGTACAAATTTTTATACAAAGGAGATCGAGGATGTATCAGTTTTCCTTACATCAACAACATACAATTATTACACTCAGATAAATCTATCAACAAACACACCTTATGCAATTAAGGTTAGAGCCTACAAACAGGATGCAAAAACATATGGAGAGTTAATATACGGACCATTTACCATATCTGATTATGTATATACTCTTTCAGCAACGCCAGCAAAACTGAATAATACTTTTACTTTGGTCTCCACTGGAAGTTTTAAAGTCAATTGGGATGCAAATGGAAATCCTTCTTATACCAAATACAAACTCCTAATCTCTCAAGAACGGGATTTTAGTAAGTATGTCTCATTTGATGTTGATACAGATTCTAACACTTATCCCCAAATATATGCCTTTGTTGAGGGATTAGAACCAAACTATCCCTATCATGCACTCGTGTATTCAATAAACAATGATGGGATAATAAATCAAACACCCCAATACTTAGGTTTGAAATATACACTTGCTAAACCACCTAAGAGTGTGTGGGTTAATGATGTCTCACTTGAAGGAGTTAAAATTGAGTGGGATCCTCAAGAAAACTCTCCACTTACAATATATCAAGTCAGAGCAACAAGTGTGAGTTTTGAAACACCATATGTCTCAACACCAATCCCATTCGCTATGAATTACACCGATACCAAAGCTTTGATAAACGGCCTTTGGATAAACACAACATACTGGTTTGAGGTAACAGCAAGAAATATGGAAGAAATACCTTCCCCATCCATTCAAACATCACAACCAGTTTTAACTCCTGGGCTTGGAGATGCACCACCATCATCAATAGCCGGAATTGCATACCCCGATAAAGATACCGAAATAAATGGAATACTCTCGGATAATAGAAGTGTAAAGTTACTCGTCTCCAAAGGAACATTCAACACACCACAACCAATTGCTGTTGCCAAACTTAACGAAAACCTCTGCAATTATACTTTTGGTGGAAGCACAATAACATTCGGTATATACTCTTATGGGCAACCATATATTCCAATAAAATTCGAGTTTGAATATTTCAGTACAGAAGCCACTAATCCATCTAACCCACCAGATATAAACTCAAATAAAAATAAAGTGGTGCTTGCAAGATATAACCCTTTAACTGGACAGTGCCTTGGAGTAAAAACAGAAATAGATCCAGGACTACGAAAAATAACAGCATACCTAAACCATCTAAGCAAATATCAGTTGATAATTTTAAATATAACACCAGATTTAAACAATATTAAGATATTTCCAAATCCATTTTATCCAAATAAAGCAGGAGAAGGATTTATAACAATAGCAAATGTACCTGAAGGCTCAAAAATAAAGATATATACCCTCTCAGGACAGAAAGTTTATGAAACAAAAGCAGGACCTCAAGGAATAGCATTCTGGGATAGTAAGAATAGTAAAGGGCAGTATGTAGGAAGTGGTGTCTATTTATGCTATATTGAGTATAATGGTAAAAAAGTTATTGAGAAAATTGCAATAGAAAGATAATTATGAAAAAATCATTTAAATACATCATAATGGTATCCGTGCTTGCAACAATAAATCTTTACTCAAGGGAGTATTTTTCTGAGTCTGCAAGGGGAATTACAGCAGGTGATTTTCTAAACCTTGATATAAACCCAAAGGTAATTGCTCTTGGAGGGGCACAGACAGCAGTTGTAGATGATGCATCTGCAATATACTCAAATCCTGCAGGACTTATTGAAATACCAAAGTTTTCAGCAATGCTTTCACGAGCAAATTATATTTCAGGTATAGAATATAATTTCCTTTCTTCCGCCTATAGATTATCATATGATAAAGTAATAGCGTTATCCTTGATGATGACTGACCTTGGAACAATCAAAAGAACAGATATAGATCAAAATCTTCTTGGAGATTTCACACCAAGAGATACAGTTATAAGCATTGGGTACTCAAAAGGAATAACAGAATTTTCTGACAAGGATACCGATGTTTCTATGGGAGTGGTCTACAAACACATAAATTCAAAGATATATAATAGTGCGAAAGCAACTGCATTTGACCTTGGGATAAAGGTATTCAAATTCACCTACATTCCCTATAAATTATCCTTTATAGTTGCAAATATCGCTTCTGGATTGAGATATTACCAAGAATCAAATAAACTTCCTTTTAAAATAAAATTAGGCGGCTCTATTCATCCTTTTCCAAGTTTGATGTTTGCAGGCGATTTAGTAATTCCAAATAATGACAGTTACTATCTTAACTTTGGAACTGAACTTAATCTAAAACTATCTGAAAATACCTCACTTGCACTAAGGGCTGGGCTAAATACTCAAAAAGCAAGAAATGATTTAGGAGGCTTTGCATTTGGTTTCGGATTAAATCTTAAATTCTTTTCAATGGATTATTCATTTGCTCCCATGGAAAACCTTGGAAACACCAGTTTCTTTTCTCTTTCATTCAATCTGCCAGTTAAAGAGGATGTGTTTGAAAGAAAAGAAAAGTCAATTTATACATCAATACCAAAACAGAAAGCAGAATAACTTACTTATTTAAAGTAACTCTCTAAAATAAACTATTCTTTTTTCCCTCAAGCATTTTAATATATCCGAACAGAAGTAAAGGCTTCCAGTAACAATAAAATTCTTTCTATATCCAAGAACCTTTTTGATAGCAACTATAGGTTCGTTAAAACAATGACCGTAGTTGGCGTACTCAAATGGGTTGAAACTTCTTGTAGAATATGATTTCGATAAGAATATCTCAAAACCGTAACTCTTTATTATCTCAAGCATTTCCTTTATTTTTTTATCCTTCATAAATCCGCAGAGAACTATTTTATAATCATCATTTTTTAAACTTTCAAAAAGCATTTTCATAGAAACTGGAGTATGAGCACCATCAAAAAGAATTTTCAAATTATTATAGTTTAAAACCTGTTTTCGGCACTCAAAATTTCTAAAATTCAAATTGTCCCTAAATTTAATCCCAATCTTTGATGCAATAAATTTAGCAAATTCAAGATTAATCATATCAAAATCAAAACCCCATTTTTGCATATCAAAAATATGCATCTTGCAATTCTTTTTAACAGATTCTTTATGTATTATATCAATGACCGATTTAGAGTTCTGCCCGCTTACAAAAACCAGAGTTTTTTCTCTGATAATTCCTGCTTTATTGGTGGTTATCTCCGAGATATTTTTACCCAAGTATTTTTGATGCTCAAGTGTTATTTTTGTAAAAACCGAAATACTTTTATTGAAAATATTTGTTGCATCATCTCTTCCACCCATACCAACCTCAAATATAGCAAAATCACAAACCTTAGAGGAGAAATAAATAACAGCAATCACAGTCAGGTACTCAAACGGTGAAAGTATAAGATGAGCATTTGAAAGAACCTTAACTAAAATATTATAAAACTCCTTCTTAGATATCATATCATCATTTATCATTATTCTTTCCCTTATATCATCTATGTGGGGACTTGTATAAAGGGCTACAACAAAACCAGCAGATTTTATAATCTCACAAAGATATTTCGCTGTCGTTGTTTTTCCTACAGAACCTGTTATGTGTATAATTTCCCTATATGTGTTATGGGGACTACCAAAAATTTTTAAAACTTCCTTAACATAAGATGGATTGAAGTCATTTTTCATTCTTGGGTTAAGATTAGAAAAAAAAGAATAAACATCATTAAAGTTTTCAGGAATCTTTATAACATCGAATGGATTGAAATTAAGACCTTTAAAGAGGTCTACGATTTTCCTGTTTTTAACCGGATCTACAAACCCTGGTTCCACATCAAGAAACGGTTTTAAAACAAAAGGTCTCTCATAAATTCGTGGATGTGGAAGAGTAAGTTTGGTAGTGTTAATAATACTATTACCGCAATAAAGTATATCGAGATCTATGATACGAGGGGAGTTTTTAAAAACTCTTTTTCTTCCTAACCTTTCTTCTATTTGGTTTAGGAAGTTTAACAACTCAAAGGGATTTAGTGATGAGTTTATCTTTATCACCGAATTTATAAAATATGGTTGGTTTTCATAATACATAGGCTTTGTTATATAAAAATGGGACTTTTTTATAATTTTTACCTTCTCTTTGAGTAAATCCATAGCTTTATTAATATTCGACAATCTATCGCCTATATTGGAACCAAGAGAAATATAGGAAATCATTTCAACAGATAAGAAAAAACATCCATTGCCTGTTTTATTTCATATACATCATGAACCCTAAATATATCAACATACGGATAGCAGAAAAGACATGCTGCAACTGTACCACTCGTTCTTTTTTTGGGCTCGGTTTCACCTGTTATCATACCTATGAAGGACTTTCTTGATGGACCGAACATCAAAGGATATCCAATCTCTTTAAAAACTTTCATATTCTTCATTATCTCAATGTTATGCTCAAGTTTTTTCCCAAAACCTATCCCTGGGTCAAGGATAATATCATCAAAGTTATGTTTTTTTAATACAGATATTCTTTCAAGAAAAAAATTTTTAATCTCCAAAACAACATTATCATAATGCGGATCTATCTGCATATCCTTTGGCGTTCCTTTCATATGCATTATAACAATAGGTTTTCTGTATCTAAGAACAACCTCAATCATTTCATCATTTCTAAGTCCAGTGATATCATTTATAACATCAACACCAACTTCAATAGATTTTTGAGCAACCTGAGGATAATAAGTATCAATGGAAACAATTATGGAAGGATATTTTTTCTTAATATCATGTATTACACCAATGACCCTCTCTGCCTCTTCTTCAGGAGAAATTGGATTTGAATAAGGTCTTGTTGACTGACCACCTACATCAATCCATCCCGCTCCTTGTAAAACTATCTCATCTGCCCTTTTTAATGCATCTTCTTTTCTATAATAAAGACCACCATCAGAAAAAGAATCAGGTGTGACATTTAGTATGCCACATATTAGTTTAGATTGGAAATTTATCATTCCTCTATTTTAAACAAAGGTTTGGGGGATATCAGTTCCTGTAGTTTTCTTTCTCTTTCCTGTTCTATTGCTTTTTTGATTTTGTCTATTGACCTCAATGCTGCAAGTTTAACTTCTTCATTATAATCCTTAAGAGAAGGAGTAAGTATATCTATTGTCTGTTTATCAACAAAATCACCTAAGACCTCACATGCCTTTACTCTTACTTTATCATCATAGTTATTGAGAGCATAGGATATAAGTTTTAAACTGAGTTTACTTTTTTCTCTTGAAAGCATATCTATTATCCTAATCTTTATCTCAGTTTCAGTTTCCATTTCAAAGCTTTTCTTAACTATCTTATCAATATCTTTGTCTTTTAACTGCCATAATAGTTCAAGTGCCGTAAACCTTACATTCTGGTCACTATCTGATGTAAGATGCTTCAGTGTATCAATTGTCTTTTTGGAAAAAGTAAGCATATATTCACTTCTAATATCTGCTGGAAGCGATGGCTCATATTCTTTTAATTGAACTCTTTTAGCCTCCTCAATTTTTGCACTTTCAATCTTTGCTGCTTTTTTCTGGTGAATCAAAAAATATATTCCACCCACAAATATTATCAATAGGATCAAGTTTCTCATACACTGCTCTTAATGATATTATGTAATTTTCTCAATCACAATCTTTAAACTTTTAGTATCAATAGTTATAATTGAGACAGGGTCTATTTTATTCCATTTCTTACCATCACATGGTTCGCTTGAAATTACAATATAATTCTCATTCTTCATAAAAGCATAACTACCATACTCCCACTTAGGTGTCATAATAGAATATATCTCTTTATCCATTTTAAAATCGCATAATGCAAAAAACTTGTTTCCATCATACACAAAAACATTCAACCCATTATAGGGTTTTGTTAGTTTTTTATAATCTTTTTTCACTGAAATCCATATCGTGTTAATCTCATCCCTCATCATATAAAGTGATGTCTTTGGATCACCATAAGCATCCATATGTTTGATAAAATGCCAAAACAATACCTCACTATCATTTACACCCTTAACATATTTCTTATACCTTCCTAAATTTTCAAAAACATCATTAACTATAGAGAGAGTACCATTATGTGAAAAAATATATGAGTTTGAAAAAAAAGGCTGGGTGTTTTCATAACCAATTAATTTATCTCTATCAAGTTTATTTGGATTTGATGCATTTCTTACATGGATTAGAAAAAAATTTGAACTTATATCGGATATTTTTTCCTCAAGGATTTCTTTTTCATCATAAACTGGATTTGGACTCTTAAAAACTACAGGTCTTTTTTTATAATAAGCAATCCCCCAACCATCTCTTTGCAACCTCTCAGGATTAAATCTTGACTGCTTTATTATAGACCTTTCTGAATCAAAAACATAATATTTTAGAATATCTGTAGAAATTGTATTTCTTGAAACAATTGAAAGCATTCTGCACATAATTAAAGTTTACAAAAATTAAATAACAAAAACAAGAAAATTATGCTAAAATAATTTTTATGAAGGCGCTTGGTAAACATCTGATAGTGGAATTGTATGAATGCGACACAAGACTTTTATCCGATGTAGATTATATCAGGGAAGTAATGATGCTGTGTGCAAGAGAAGCAAAAACCACTATAATAGAATCGATATTTCATCAGTTCAAACCCTATGGTGTATCAGGAGTAATAGTAATAGCAGAATCTCATCTCTCAATACATACATGGCCAGAACATAAATTCGCGTCAGTGGATTTCTTTACATGCGGGGATCATTCCGATCCCTGGCAGTCGTTTAAGATAATAAAGAAAAAACTAAAAGCAAAATATTTTAGCGTAATGAAGATGGAAAGAGGAGTACTATTAAATGATTAGACCCAATTGGATAAAAACAAATACTGATAGATTTCCAAAGGGGGAATGGTTCGTTGAGTTTTTCACAAAAGGTGAGTTTCATGCACACCAGATAAAAAATTTCATAAACTCCTATAAAACAGAATTTCAGACAGCGGTTCTTGTTGAAACACATTCATTTGGTAAACTACTTATAATAGACAGGGAAACACAATCAAGTGAACTTGATGAATTTATATACCACCAATCGCTTGTTCTACCTGCAATAATATTTCATCCCAATCCAAGAAAATTTGCAATACTTGGAGGAGGTGAGGGAGCAACTTTAAGAGAGGTACTCTCTTACAAAAAAACTGAATCTGTCGTAATGGTTGATATAGATTATAACATACTTAGGTTTGCAAAAAAATACCTACACTCATGGCATAAAGGAAGTTTTAATGACAAAAGGGTAACACTACTCTGTCAGGATGCAAAAACTTTTATAGAAAATACTAAACTAAAATTTGATATAATTTACTCGGACCTTTCAAGCCCAATTGAAGGTGGACCAGCCTACAAGTTATACACACTTGAGTTTTACAGAATACTCAAAACAAAATTAAACGATGGAGGAATTTTTGTAACACAAGCAGGTCCTGGACATATTCTTCAACTTGAACTCCATTCAGCCATATATAGGACACTTTCAAAAGTGTTTAGATATGTTTATTCATATCTCTCCTTCATACCAAGTTATGATATGCCATGGAGTTATATAATAGCAAGCGATAGAAAAATTGAAATGAATGATACTAATATAAGATTGAAATTTGAAATGTTAAAAAATAAACCTAAGTATTTAGATCATCAAAACATTAAAACGATTTTTACAAGCATACCTTACTATTTTAAAGATGCCATTAATAAAAACAGAAAAATAATAAGAGACACAAAGCCATTATTTTTTTCAACATCAAGATATTAGGAGTGATTATGAAAAAAGGAAAAAAAACAAAAGCAAGTAGTATAAAAAGAAATAGTCTTGAAAACATAAAAGAATTCAAGGAAAAACTACTTAATCTAAAAATGGAAATCTTTTCCTCATTGAGCAATAGAAAGAAAACTGATGTTGAAAAAGATATTGGTGATGAGATAGATGATGTTGTTCAGACGATGGAGAAGGAAATGATGTTTGACCTTTCGTCAAATGAAAAAAATATTCTGAAAGATATTGAAAATGCACTTAAAAAAATTGAAAAGGGAAATTATGGTATCTGTGAACTTTGTGGGAAAAAAATAGAGTATAAAAGATTAAAACATATTCCATACGCAAGGTATTGCATAGAATGCCAGAAAAAACAGGACAAATAAATCAGGAACTTTACAGTACTATTGATTTTAAAAAAGAAGAAGAATATGTAATAGCAGGTTTTAACGAAAGATTTTTAGCATATCTTATAGACACATTGCCTTTTGTTTTTTTAAACTATTACACCTTAACACTTGCAATAAGAAATGGTTATGTATCTTATTCTTCATCTATTGAGACTAAATGGAAAATAATCTGGGCAACAGTATTTATAATCTATGAGACAGTATTTACTTCTGGTGGAAGGAGAACGCTTGGTAAAAAAATAATGGGAATAAGGGTAATCTCAAAGGATGGAAAAAATTTAAATGTCTTTAGAGCATTTATAAGGGCAATAGGGTATTTTTTAAGTTCTTTCATAATAAACATCGGCTACCTTATAGCATTAACAAATAATAGAAGAGTCTCGCTCCACGATTTCTTGGCATCATCTTTTGTTGTAAAAACAAAACAAAAGTCACCATTTATGGAAGGATTGATTGTGGTTTTATCATGGTCCTTGATGGCTTTTTTTGTTGGCAGTTGGGCCAATAGAACAATCTTAACACCAACACCGACAGAAAAAAAACAGATTGCCCAAGCACAAAGAACACTTTCAAAACTATCTAAACTCCAAGAGATACATTACAGAAAATATGGTTTTTATACTAATGATATAAAAAGACTTGCACAACTTACAGGAAATGTAAATGCTGTAAGATATGAACTTGCTAAAACCCTTGAAGAAGGTTCTCTTGAAATAACGAGCAATGGAAGATCCTTTATAATCTCAGCAAGAGCAAAAAACTGGAGAAAAACAAAAGTTCAGATCACAAGTCAGGATTTAAATCAATAAATAGCAGTTTATGACCTAATTCTAAAACGCATGGAGGTATTCTATGGAAAATATTGAGATTTCAAAACTAAGTGAAAAAATAAAGGAAGAGTCACTATTTATTTCTGATATAAAAAGAGAGATATCAAAAGCAATTGTAGGACAGGAAGACCTAATAAACTCCCTACTTATATCAATGCTTTCAAACGGACATGTGCTTGTTGAAGGTGTTCCAGGACTTGCTAAAACAACAACTATAAAAACATTATCCAGTGTAATAAAAGCCCAGTTTCAAAGAATCCAGTTCACACCTGACCTACTTCCTGCTGATATAACCGGTACACTCATATACCACCAAGGAAGCGGAAACTTTATGATAAAAAAAGGTCCTGTTTTTGCAAACATCATTCTTGCTGATGAAATAAATAGAGCACCTGCTAAAGTTCAAAGTGCACTTCTTGAAGCAATGCAGGAAAGACAGGTAACAATAGGTGATGCAACATATAAACTTCCTGATCCTTTCCTTGTAATGGCAACCCAAAATCCAATAGAGCAGGAAGGCACATACCCTCTTCCAGAAGCACAGGTCGATAGGTTCATGCTTAAAATAAACATAACATATCCTAAGAAAGAAGAGGAAATAAAAATTATAGATATAACCACAAGGGGAGAAATGCCAAAGGTAAATCAGATAGTGGATACAAACAGGATTATCTCAGCAAGAAATCTGGTAAATATGATATATGTGGATGATAAAATAAAATCCTATGTGGTTAATATTGTCAATGCAACAAGATTTCCACAAGAATATAAGTTAGATAATCTAAAAAGCTGGATAAGATACGGGGCAAGTCCAAGGGCATCAATCTATCTCATACAGGCAGCAAAAGCATATGCATTTATTTCACAAAGGGCATATATAACCCCCCAGGATATAAAGGCCATAGCATTTGATGTTCTTAGACACAGAATAATACTCACATACGAAGCAGAAGCAGAAGAAATAACAACCGAAAAAATAATCCAGACAATTCTTGAAACAATAGAGGTTCCGTAAAAATATGATAGATACTCTGGAGATAATAAAAAAGGTAAGAGATATTGAAATAAGAACCGGGAAACTTGTAAGCGAAACATTTAGTGGACAGTATCTAAGTGTTTTTAAAGGTAAGGGAATTGAGTTTGCAGAGGTAAGGGAGTACACAATAGGTGATGATGTAAGAAATATTGACTGGAATATCACAGCAAGAATGAACAAGCCCTATGTAAAAAAATTCAATGAAGAAAGAGAACTGACTGTGATGGTAGCATGCGATGTATCTGGCTCACAATTGTTTGGTACAAAAAGGATAATGAAAAACGAACTTTCAGCTGAACTTGCAGCACTTTTTATGTTTGCCGCTCTAAAAAACAATGACAAAACCGGGCTTTATTTGTTTTCTGATAGAACCGAACTCTATATCCCTCCAAAAAAAGGGAAAAATCATATTCTTAGAATAATAAGAGAAATGATATCCTTTGAACCAAAATCCACAAAAACAAATATCTCATTCGCATTACAGAGTTTAAATCATCTGTTGAAAAGAAAGTCAGTGATAATATTCATATCGGATTTTATCGACGAAAACTTTGAAAAGGCATTAAAGATAACAGAACAAAAACATGACCTTATTCCAGTAATAGTCAATGATATCTTTGAAGTAGAACCAAGAACCTATCCAGCTATTTTATCATATGCAAATATTGAGAATGAAACTATGGGTTATATTGACCTATCCAACAAATATATTATAGAAGAATACACAAAGAAATTTAAAGAGAGGAAGGAAAAACTGATTAAACTATTTAATTCTCAAAACATAGATTATATGGAGATTACAACAAAATCAAATATATTTTCAACGGTTTCATCATTTTTTAAGAGAAGAAAGATAAAACTCATAAAAGGGAAATGAAAATACTTTTAATATCCTTAGCACTTATACTTAACATAAATTTATCTGCAAATGATACAATAAAGATACTGAAACCAAAAGAAATCAAATTTGCTCAAAAATTCAATCTTAGATTTGAAATACTAAACTATAATGGAGAAAAAATAAGTGTATCAACAGAAAATCTTAAAAACTCCGATTTTATCTGCCTTGGTTTCAAAGAAAAAAAAGGAGTATTAGAACTTACGCTTATCCCATTTAATATCGGTATCTCCACATTCCCAGCGATAGAAATTTACCTTGACAATAAAAAACTCACAACCTTTCCATTTAACCTCGAGATCTCACCGCTTTTCAACTTAAAAGGAAGCGAAGAGTTAAAGGATATAATTGAGATTTTTAGGTTCCTCATCTGGCTAAAGATACTTATTGCGGTCCTTTTAATCTTAATCTTTTATTTGTTCTATAAGAAACTTAAAAATAAAAAAACAAAAGAAGTTGAAATTATACCACCAGATAATAGAACTCCTTATGAGATTGCGATTGATGAAATAGAAAAACTTATCGATTACTCAAATGTAAAGGAATTTTACTCAAAGTTATCTGATATACTTAGAACTTATCTGGAAAGGGAGTTTAGTTTCCAGGCAACAAAAATGACAACTCTTGACATAATAAAGACAATGAAAAAGGAGTTTCAAATAGAACTGGTGATAAAAACAAGAGAGGTATTAGAAAATTCAGATCTTGCAAAATTTGCAAAATATGAGTTTGAAAAAGAACAGTTAGCAAAGGATAGAGAAACAGCAAAAGAGATAATAACCAAATTAAACATTATTGAACTTGAAAAGAAGAAAGAAGAAGAAGAAAAAAAAATAAAGATAGAAACAAAAAATGGTATTTAAAAATCCATATCTTTTATTACTCTTCATACCACTTGCACTCATATCCATATATACTGGCAAAAACTATCACAGCAGATTTCACAGAACAAATTTTCCACCAGAACTTTTCAACTACAGTTTTAAAATATTTTTAGTTGAAAACTTAGGTTTTTATACAAGGGTTATAATCTGTGCACTCATCATAATTTCACTTGCAAGACCACAAAAAATAACACGCAATGAGGTTCCTCCAACATACGGAGTTGATATAATGCTTGTTATAGATACCTCACTTTCAATGCAAGCACCTGACCTTTCTCCAACAAGACTTGAAGCAGCAAAACAGAATGCAAAAGAATTTGTTATGAAAAGAAAAAATGACAGGATAGGAATTGTTGTTTTTGGTGGAGTTGCATATCTAAGTTGCCCTTTAACCCTTGATCATGATGCAGTTATTGGTTTTATAGACCAGATACAGCCAGGGATGACAAAATCCGATGGAACGGCAATAGGCGATGCGATAGTTGTTGCAACAAATCACATCAAAAATTCAAAAGCAAAATCCAAAATAATGGTTCTCCTAACCGATGGGAGATCAAATACTGGTGTAGTCAGCGATCCCATAACCGCAGCAAAACTTACATCCCAGTTTGGTATAAAAATTTACACAATTGGAACAGCTAAAAAAGGACCATCAAAAATTCCAACTCAAAATCCATTACAACCCTACATCATTATAGAGGATGACCTAAATGAAGAACAGTTAGAGGAAATTGCAAAAATAACTGGAGGAAATTTTTATAGAGCAACATCATCTGAAGAACTTAATAGAATATACTCTGAAATAGATAGACTTGAGAAAACAAAATTTGAGATAAAATATAATATAGAGGTGGTTGAGTTATATAACAGTTTTCTGATACCTGCATTAGTAATTGCAGTTTTAACATTAATACTTGAAAAAACTTATATTATGACAATTCCATAAAAATGGAACTTTTTTACTACAAAAAAAATTTTATAATCGGAATCCTGTGTTTTGTGATACTGAGTTTTCTTACTGTATATCTTAACAAAAGAAGAAAAAATATAACACTGATGGTATTTGATGAAATAATACTCAAAAGAATTCTCCCTCAAAAAATAATAAAAATAAGAAAAACAAAGGATGTTTTGTTTTTAAGCGCTCTACTTTTGATGGTATTTGCAGCATCTGGTCCGCAGTGGGGAAGTGAGTATATTGAAAAACCAATATATTCGTCCAATGTAGCAATAGTTGTAGATACTTCACTTTCCATGTCAGCAAGAGATATAAAACCAACAAGACTTGAAAACCTAAAGATTTCTTTAAAATCAATAATAGAAAATCTGACATCACACAGGATCGCTCTCTTTGCATTTCAGGATAAAGCATATCTTCAGTGTCCTCTAACCGATGATATGGATGCGGTTGGGTATTTTACGGACATTCTCTACCCGGATATGCTTCCCTACCCAGGTACAAATATCGCCGATGCAATAATTACAGCAACACAGTATCTAATTTCATATAATGGGGAAAAATACATAATACTACTTACGGATGGTGAGGACCACTCCAAAAAGGTTGATGAAGCAATAAAATTTGCAAAAGAAAATAATGTAAAGATTATAACCGTTGGAATAGGAACACCAGAAGGCGATTTAATATACGACGAAAACACCAAAGAATACAAAAAGGACAAATATGGTAGAACCGTTATATCAAAACTTGATGAGAATACACTTATCAAAATCGCTCAAGAAACAAACGGAAAATATATAAGATACACATCGCCCACATACACATCAGATGAAATAATAAAACACATATCCAAATCGAAGGCCCAAGGAACAAAGAAAATACAGAGATATAAAAATAGGTTTCAGTATTTCCTACTTCTCTCACTCATACTATTTTTGATAGAATTTATTAGTATGGAGAAGGTCAAAATACCAACTATAATCCTAATTTTACTACTTCCGATATTCTTAAACAATCCGCTTGAGTGTGGAATAAAATCAGAGTTTATGGGAGAAAAGGGAAACTCAGCTTATAAGAAGCAAAATTATGAAAAGGCAAAAAGTATATATGAAGAGGCATTACAAAAGGACCGCACAAACGATAAAATAAGGTTTAATCTTGCTAACTCCAATTACAGGTCTAAAAATTTTGATGAGGCAATAAAAAACTATGAGGGAATATCCGATAAAAAAATAAAAATAAAAGCAATGTATAATATGGCTAACTCTTATGCTAAAAAAAATGAGATAGATAAGGCAATAGAGCTCTATAAAGAGGTAATAATATCAGATCCCTCAAATGAGAATGCTAAATACAATCTTGAACTTTTACTTAAAAGAAAAAAAACATCATGCTCATCTTCATCCTCTAATTCAAATAGTAAATCATCCAGTGAAAATAAAGACAATAAAGATAAAAATAAGGGGGGAGAAAAAAATAACGAGAAAGATAAGAGTGAAAATAAGGAAAACAAAAGCGAGGCACAAAAACAGGCGGAAAGATTTCTTGATATGATGAAAAATATTGAAAAGACCAATATGAAACAGATAAACTCAAAAAAGGAAAACTTTTCAGGTATAAAAAATGAATTTGATTGGTAAATTATTACTGATATTGATGTTTGGTGCAAATGCCTATACTCAGGTAAGTATAAAGGCATTGGTTGATAGACAGAGCGTACCAATAAATGAAAGTTTCAATCTGATTATATCCCTAAGTGGAGAAAACATCTCAAATCCAAGGATAGATATTTCTGTTATAACTGATTTCAATGTCTACTCATCAGGTTCATCAACTAACTTTTCAATAATAAACGGACGTATCTCTTCATCTTATGAATTTACATATACACTCATACCAAAAAGAACGGGAAGATTTATCATTCCTAAAATACCAGTATTTACCGGAAGGGAAAAATATTTTACATCCGAAATCCCAATTGAGGTAACAGGTCCAAGCATCCCATCACAGCATAGCGGTCCTTCAAATCAAAAAAAGATTATAAGAACTCCTTCAAAACAACATATCACATCCGATGAAATGATGTTTGTCAAAGCATCTGTTGATAAAACCCAAGCCTATGTAGGTGAGCAGATAACTCTTTCAATAAAATTCTATACAGCGGTTCCAATCTCAGCAAACCCAAATTATATCCCACCAACCTTTACAAATCTTATCTCAGAGGAACTCCCACCCATAAAAACAGGTACAGAGATAATAAATGGTATCACATATTACTATGCAGAAGTAAAAACAGCACTCTTTGGTATAATGGAAGGAAAGGCTACCATCTCACCTGCAACAATAGTTGCATATGTACAGCCATCGATGGATGATATAGATCCCTTTGATCCAAATTTCATCCAAAAATTCTTTTCACAAACCCTTACACCTAAAGAAGTGAAACTAAGATCTCAAAACATAGAACTAAACATTAAACCCCTTCCCAAACAACCACCAAATTTCAACAATGCTGTTGGAAATTTTTTTATAACTGCAAAACTTAGCGAAAAAACTGCATATACAGGAAATGCTATCAATTTAATTCTTGAGATAACTGGAAAGGGAAATGTTAAATCCATCACACCACCATCATTAAACCTAAAGGACTTTAAACTGTATGATACATTAACATCACAAACCATTTCAAAAAACAATGATGTTGTTGGTGGAACAAAAAAAATAACATATATTTTATCTCCATTGCATGAAGGAGAACTTGTTATAGACCCGATACCTTTTACCTTTTTCAACATTGACCTTGGAAAATATGAAACAATATACACCGAACCTCTTAAGATAAAAGTGCTCAAAGGAGAGACAGGAAAATCAATAGATTTTGATACTACTAAAACCACATCTGACATCATCAAAAAATCATCCGATATAAACTATATATATGAAAAAATTCCAAATACATACCTTATAAAACTGACACTAAAAATCTCAAAGTTTTCATCCTACATAAATATAATTTTAATATCATTGCTTCTTATAAACTATATCTTGATAAAGAAAAGAGAAATTGCAAATACTAATTCTCCAGAGTTTTTGTATAGAACAGCCCTTACAAACTTTAAAAATAGGGTAAAGAAACTTAAAATAACAGAAAAAAATTCTCTTGGTATCCTTTATGATTCCATTTATGATTATCTATCTGCAAAAACTAAGAAGAATTTATCCCATCTGACATTTTCAAAGATTGTATATGAGATAGAAAACTTAAAACCAGGTTTTCCCAAAGAACTTATAAATCAATTAAAGGAAATAATTGAAAGAATTGAATTTTTAAACTATACTAAAACAGAAATAAATGAGGATGACTTTAACAAACTAGTAAGTGCTACTTTAGAAATACTGACAAAAATAGAAAAGGAGTTTGAAAAGTGAAAAAAATATTTATACTTGTTTTGATTCTATCAGTTAAACTATATTCTAACGATATAAATGAGGCCAATATGTTCTATAAAAATGGTGATTACCAAAAGGCATTAGAAATATACAAAAAGTATGAGGAGGACACCAATCCCTATATACTTTATAACATAGGCAATTGCTATTACAAACTAAACAATCAACCATATGCTCTTGCCTACTACATAAAGGCATTCAATCTTAATTCAAGGGTATCAAATATAAGGGAAAATATGATAAAGGTTGCTTCGGAAAACGGTGAAGAATTATTCTCTGAAGATATTCCAGAGATTATCTATCTGGTATACTACTGGTTAAATAAAAATGAGATATTATCAATTTTTGAACTTTTTTTTATAATCCTTACCATTTTAATAATCTATAGGTTACAAACAAAAAAACATGAATTAGATCCTTACATTATAATAACAATAACACTTATGGCAATTTTTGGACTATGGTACATTTTAAGAAAGAACTCATTGTTTTACAAATCTGCGGTAACACTTAATGAAACTAATCTCTATAGCGGTCCTAAAGAAACATTTACACAGATTGCCACAATACCACGCTCAAGAGTAGTTGAAGTACTTTCAGAAAATGATGGTTTTGTAGAAGTTGGAATAGTAAAGGAAAATACAAAAGGGTGGGTCAAATCAGAAAGCATTATAAAGACATATTAGAAGTATTTATGAACAAGGTAATAGCCATAGGAAGCGACCATGCAGGGTTTGAATTAAAATCACAACTAATACCATTTTTGAAAGAAAAGGGATTTAGAGTAGTAGATGTTGGAACATATAACAAAAAAAGTGTTGATTATCCTGATTTTGCAAAAAAAGTCTGTTTGAAAATAATAAATAAAGAGGCACAAAAGGGTATAATAATATGTGGAAGTGGAATAGGTGCTTCCATAACTGCAAATAAAATCAAAGGAATTAGAGCAGGTGTTTGCCATGATACATATTCTGCTCATCAAGGGGTAGAGCACGATGATATGAATGTAATATGTATCGGAGCAAGGGTGGTTGGAGTTGAACTTGCTAAAGAAATTGTAATGGCATTTATAAAAGCTAAGTTTTTGTATAAAGAAAAATATATTAGAAGGTTGAACAAAATAAAAAAACTTGAGGAGGAAGTGTGGACATAAAAACTCAGATAGATTTATTAAACAACCTGACCAAAATCAAACAATCCTTATGGCTGGATTATATCTCAAGGGATATACTTCTATCAAACAAGTTATCAGAACTTATAATAAATTACAAAATCACAGGACTTACATCAAACCCCACCATCTTTGAACAATCACTCAAATCATCTAATCTATACGATGAAAGTATAAAAATACAACTTCCACAAGGTATAAGTATTGATGATATTGCACAATCCTTAATGATAGAAGATATTCAAAGAGGTTGTGATATCTTTAGAGAAATCTATGAAACATCCAATAAAAACGATGGTTATGTAAGCATAGAATTACCACCTAACATAAAGGGAGTTCAAAATATAATAGAACAATCCCAAAATCTATATACCAAAATTGGAAGAGAAAATTTAATGATAAAGATAGTTGCAGATGAGGAAGGTATTGAGGCAATGTATGAACTCATAAAAAGAGGTATAAATGTTAATATGACTCTTATATTCTCACCCCAGATATATAGAAAAGTAATTGAAAAATATATCCAGGCAATAGAATGGCGAGATAAAATGGGATTTAGTGAAAATGTATTTTCTGTTGCAAGTTTTTTTGTAAGCAGAATTGATACATACATGGATAGAAAACTTGAAGAACTTTCAACTTTAAAAGAAAATGAGAAGATAAAATCAGAGATACTTTCTTTAAGAGGAAAAACTGCAATATCAGTAGCGCTTATCATATACTCAATCTATCAAGATTTGCTTTTAAACAAGTTTAAAAAATACAGGGATAAAGGTTTCAAGTTTCAAAAACTTTTATGGGCATCCACCAGTACTAAAAATCCTTCTTACAGAGATACCCTCTATGTTGATGAACTATGCCTCAAAGACACAATAAACACAGTTCCTCTGAAAACATTATTTTCATTTTTTGAACATGGAAGCATAAACACAAAGGATATAGAAGAAAGAATAAATGAAGCCAAAAAACATATTAACTCCTTGATGTCATTTGGTATATCAGTTGAGAAAATGTATGAAGAACTTTTAAGAGATGGAATAAAAAGATTTTTGCAATCATATGAAAACATACTGAAAATAATAGAACAAAAAACTAAAAGTTTTGACCAAACCAGAGTTATAGCAAAGATCTACAATGTTGATATAGGTTGGTGTGAGAAGAAACTTGAAGAATCTAATTTCATAGATGAACTATTCAACAAAAATCCTAAACTATGGAAAAAGGAAAAAGAGGATATAGAGGTAATAAAAAATTCACTTGGGTGGGTGGATATTCCATTTTATATGAAGGAGAAAATAAATGAAATAAACAATTTTAGAGATGAGGTTTTAAGGGATGGTATTAGATATGTCGTAATTTTAGGTATGGGAGGTTCAAGCCTTGCACCTGAGGTAATTAGATCTGTTTTTGAGAAAAATTCATATTTAAAAATGTTTGTCTTAGATACCACAAATCCTGATTGGATAAATGATGTTAGAAGTAAAATAGAAATAGAGAAAACCCTTTTTATATTTGCAAGCAAATCAGGAACCACGGTAGAACCAAATTCACAATTTAAATTGTTCTATAACCTATGCAAAAAGAAAAATAAAAATCCTTCCCAATTTTTTGTTGCTATTACTGATAAAAACACGCCTCTCCAAGATTTAGCAAAGAAATATAAATTTAGAAAGATATTCATTAATCCATCGGATATAGGGGGAAGATTTTCTGCACTCTCATATTTTGGGCTTGTGCCAGCCTCTTTAATTGGAGTAGATATAGGAAAATTTTTAGACCTTGCAATAAGGACCATTGAGGAGATTAAATACACCAAAACCACCTGTGCAAAGGCACTCGGTTGCTTTCTTACACAAAACTACTTAAACGGAAAAGATAAGTTGATAGTAATATTACCAAAGAAATTTGAAAGATTGGGCTTATGGATAGAACAGTTAATAGCAGAATCCACAGGCAAGGAACAAAAGGGGATTGTTCCTGTAATTGAAACAGAACTTACAAATTACGATGAAACTACTGATAAGATGTTTGTATCAATAGAACTTGCCAAATTTATATCACCAAAGCACCGGGAAAGGATAAACCAGCTCATACTTTCAAAACAACCACTTATTAGAATTTATATCGATGATATCTATGAAATTTCAAAACTATTTTATATCTGGGAAATTGCAACCGCAATAGCAGGATACTTTATGAAGATAAATCCATTTAATCAACCTGATGTTGTAAGTACAAAGGAAATAACAAAAAAAATTCTTAAGGATTCAAAAAGTATAGATTTAAAACCACTGCTAAAAATAGGAACGACCAAAGTCTATGTGGGCAATATAAAAATAGAAAATAAAATTAGAAAATATGATGACATCTTATGGGAACTATTAAAACTATCAGAGGATAACTCATATTATTCAATCATGGCATTTTTTCATGAAAATAAAGTAAACGATGAACTACTAACCAAACTTTCTCAAATAATAAAAGAATTAACTGGCTGTGTAGTCATAAAATCCTATGGACCAAGATATCTACATTCCACTGGTCAGCTATTTAAAGGTGGAAGCAATAACGGAATATTTATAATCTTGACAACCAAATCAAAAAAAGATATAAAAGTAAGTGGGGAGGATTACAGCTTTGAAGAACTCTCGAATGCTCAGGCAAAGGCTGATTTTATTAGTTTATGCAATAACCAGAGAAAAGTTGTAATGCTCCATTTTAGTAGAAGTAATCATGAGTTGGAACTTAAAAAAATGATAAGGGCATTAAAAAAATTTTTAGTTAACAAGGAGGATGAGATGCCAAAAACACAACTGCGTAAGAATAAAAACACCAACACCAAAACTGACTACATCGTCATAGACTATCCAAAGCATCTTGAGACGATAACATCAAAGCATTATACAATAAGAATTGGGGCAAGCGAGTGTAAAAATGTTGAGGTTTCAATAGATGGTGGAGCATGGCAGAATGCAAGATATTCAGTTGGATACTGGTGGTATGACTGGAACAATATTCCACCCGGTAATCATGAGATAATAGCAAAACTTATTAGAAACGATGGCACTTATTTAGTATCAAAAAGAAGAAGATGTAAGGCAGTATAAGAAAAGTTTTTATAAATAAAATAATTCAAAAATCATTTTAATTTTTAATTTAAGAATAAAGTGCAAGAGTGAGGTGTCTTATTTTGTAAAATATTTTTATGAGCGTTGGAATAATTGCAACATTTGGTCCATCTTTGAATACGACTGAGGCACTTAGAAATATTATAAAAGAAGGAACGAATATAATAAGATTTAATTTTTCACATGCAGATAGAGATGTTTTTGATAAAATCCTTAATGATTTAGAAAAACTAAAAAAAGATGGATATAAAATAAAAACACTTGCAGACCTTCAAGGAAATAGAATAAGAGTAAGAAATATAGACAATCAAATTGAAATTAAAAATGATGCAGTATTAAAAATTACAAACCTAAATATAAAATCATCCAAATCTATAATAAGCATAGATTATCCTTATACTCTTTCTCAGATCAAAAAAGAAAACAAAATATATATAGATGATGGAAACATAGAACTTGAATGCATAAAAGAAGGAGACAAAGAAATAGAGGTATATGTAAAGAGAGGTGGAATTATTAAAAATAGAAAAGGAGTAAATCTTCCTGACACAAACCTATATTTTCCCACTGTAAACCAACAGGATATAAATGATCTTAAATATATACTAAATAAGAATTTTGATATGATTGCATTATCTTTTGTAAGAAATTCAAATGAAATTTCAGTTATAAGAAAATATATAAAAGATGAAAAACCGAAAAAATATCCAATAATTATTTCAAAAATAGAAAATAAATGGGCTATAAAAAATCTAAATTCCATAATTGAAAACTCAGATGGTGTAATGGTTGCAAGAGGAGATTTAGGGATATCACTTCAACTACACAAAGTTCCATTTTTTCAGAAAAAAATTATTAAACAAGCCAAAAAAAAATCTAAATTTTCAATAGTTGCAACTCAAATTTTTGAATCTATGGTAGAACACTATAGACCAACAAGGGCAGAAATAAGTGATCTTGCAAATGCTATCGAAGATGGTTGCGATTATATTTTGTTTTCTGCAGAAACTGCCATAGGTAAATATCCTATTGATACAATAAGAATTGCAAAAAGTATAATAAGATATTCTTTAAGATATTTAAAAAATGAATCTTGAAAATCTAAAAAAACTTGGAGCAAATGAATACATAATATCTGAAATAAAAAAACTTTCAGATTTTTCAAAAACAATTCCAGCAAGAATAATTTCTCAGTATGCTGGAATATATCGTGTTGCAAATTTTCCAGAAAACTTTTTTACAGCATTTTTAAGCGGAAAATATAAGTCAAAAATAAAATCAAAAACAGAATTACCAGTTGCAGGAGATTGGGTAATACTTGAAAATAAACAATCAACAAACCTTCCAATTATTAATATTGTTCAAAGATTTTCAAAAATTGAAAGAGAACATCCTCATAAAAAATATCCACAAGTTCTTGCCGCAAATATAGATATAGCATTTATAACAGTATCATCTGATAAGATTAATTTTTCAAAAGAGCTTATCCTAAGATATATTGCTCTGATGAAGAAAAATAATATAGATTTTAGAATAATAGTAAATAAAATAGATCTAAACAACAATATCAAAGAAATTCAAAAAAACATTGAAGAACTTGGGATAAACAGAGAAAAATTATTTTTTCTTAACTCCATAACTCAACAAGGATACGACAAACTTAAAGAAGAACTTATACCATTCAAAACATCGGTTTTGGTAGGACACTCAGGTGCAGGAAAATCCACAATAATAAACAATCTTTATGGAAAACCTATAAAGAAAACTATGGATATAAATCCAAAAAATTTTAAAGGAAGACAAACAACCACATCAAGAGAGCTTATAATCTTAAAAAACAACCATATAATAATGGATATCCCCGGTTTAAATTATGTCTCAAAAGAAATAGACAGGGAGTTTATGGAAAAAATAACAAAATTATCTCTCAACTGCAGATTCTCCGACTGCAGGCACAAATTTGAACCTGAGTGTGCAGTAAAAAAAGCAGTGGAGATGGGAGAATTACCAAAGGAAGTATATGAGGAATATCTAAAAAACTATGAAGTATAAAATATTTACATTTGGCTGCCAACTAAATTTTGATGATTCAAAAAATATCGAAATCTTTTTGAAAAAGAAGGGATTCATAAATGCACAAAAACTTGATGATTCCGATTTAGTAGTAATAAACACCTGCACAGTAAGGCAACATGCGGAGGATAAAGCTCTAAGTCTTATAGGAAGTTTAAAAAGATGGAAGGAAACCAATAAAGACAGAAAACTTATAGTTAGTGGATGTGCTAGTGAAAAACTCGGTGAAGAGTTAAAAAAAAGATTTGAGTTTATAGATTATGTGATTGGAGCTAAATCATACAACAAAATATATGAAATCATTGAAAAGGAATTTCCCCAAAAACCGATAAATACTAATCTTAATCTAAATTATGATGTATCAGCATATCAAACCATTTCCAGAGGATGTAATATGAAATGTTCTTATTGCATAGTACCATATGTAAGAGGAAATGAGATAACAATTGAGTTTAAAAAAATAATCGAAGAGGTTTATAAAAAAGCAAAAAACAATGTAAAGGAGATAATACTTCTCGGCCAAACTGTAAACTCTTATTTTGATAGAAGTGAAAAAAAGGATTTTGTAGATCTTATAAGAGAGATTTCACAAATAGATGAGATAAAAATAATAAGATTCTTAAGTTCACATCCACTCTTTTTTAATGAAAAATTTTTCGATGAATATAGGAGAAATCCAAAAATCTCAAGATGGATACACCTCCCACTTCAAAGTGGCTCTAATAGAATTCTAAAAATAATGAGAAGAGGATATACCGTAGAAAGATTTAAGGAAATTGTTAAAGAACTAAAAAAAATAGACACCAAAACATCAATAAGCACCGATATCATAGTAGGTTATACCAGTGAAACTGAAGAGGACTTTCTAATGACTCTTAATGCGGTAAGAGAAATAAGATTTTCATTTGCATACTGTTTCAAATACTCCCCAAGATTTAACGATAAAGAACCTCTTACAATTTCGGTTGAAGAACTTGAAAAAAGGCATCAGATAATTCTTTCAGAGGTTAAAAAAATTGCAAAAGAATTAATAAATGAAAAAAAGGGAGAGGTTGAGGAGGCAATAATTTATAAGGGTAGTAGTGGAAAGACACATACAGGTTATAATTGTTGTATAATTGATAGTAGAGAGGTGGAAGGTAGTTTTGTTAAGTTCAAAGTTACGGAGATCAAAAACAATACACTTTATGGGAGAATCTATGAGTAAAATTCATAGGGAAAGAAGAAAACATCCAAGACTTCCAATAATGCATGGAATTTTAGAGCCGGTGGAACTTGAGTTTGAAACTGAAAGTAAAACAAAAAAATTCCAACCAGCCATATTATCGGATCTCTCAGCAGGAGGAATGAGATTACTAACATTTTTTATGCCTCCATGTAGAAAAAAAATAAACATGGTAATAAATTTAGGAAACTACAAAATACCTATAAAAGGGAAAATAGCATGGTTGAAGCAGAAAGAGAATGTTTATATGATAGGAATAAGTTTTTATAAAATATCAAAAGAGAATCAAAGTAGAATAAACAGAATGGCTAATGATTATCTTGATTGTGATATAAGAATCTCTTTAAAACTTCCGGATGTATGTTCTGAAAAATGTAAAGCACACATACTTTGTAATAAACCCCAGAAAGTAGAAGAATACTTCAAAAAAACTGATGTTTGAAGGATTTTCCAAACCAATAGTTATTTGCGGGGCAAACGCAAGCGGGAAAACTTCTATCTCACTTTCCCTTGCATTATTGATAAATGCTGAAATACTTTCAGCAGATTCAAGACAGATCTACAAACATCTTCAAGCAGGCACATCGAAGCCATATGGGCGATGGATCAAGGAGGAAAAAAGAACAGTATATCTTGTGGAAAACATACCCTATCATCTGGTTGATTTTCTTGACTTGATTGAGTCCTATAACGCACAGAAATACTATTATGATTTTAAAAAAACTCTTGAAATTGTTAAAACAAAAAATATTATAATATGCGGTGGAACAGGTCTTTATATCAATACAATATTTAATCCACTTGATCCACTACCACCAGCAAACTTGAGCATAAGAATGCAACTAAAAGAGTTTGCTGACAAATATGGTAAAGAAAAACTTTATCAAAAACTCCTTGAGATAGATCCCCAATCAGCAAAAGATATACATCCAAACAATATCCAGAGAATTATAAGGGCAATTGAGGTTTCTATACTGACATCAAAACCCTACTCCCAACTTATAACAAAAGATATATTTAATCTTTCCAGATATATTAATTCTTTTTTTGTTTTTATAAAATGGAAAAAGGACCTTTTGTATAAAAGAATTAAAAAGAGAACAAAAGATATCTTCAAAGACTGGGTGGAGGAAACAAAAAATGTAATAATGAATGGATATCCCTTGGACTGCCCAGGACTTAAATCAATAGGATATCCACAGATAATAAGATACATAAATGGGGAGATAACTGAAGAAGAAACTATAGAGTCAATAACTAACGAGTCACTTGATTATGCAAAAAGGCAGAACACATGGTTTAAAAGGTATCCATCATTTGTAATAGAAATAAACGATGAGAAAGATTTTGACCCGCAGAAGATATCTCAGATTATTATGAAAAAATACTATGAAAGCACTTCTGGTAATAATAAAAAGCAAGAATGATAAATCTCATTCTCAGATCCATCATGAATATGAGGTTGAGGAGTTTAAAAGTATTTTAAACACATATGGAATTTATAATCAGATAGAATTTGCTGTAAAACTGGATGAGATAAATCCTCGCTATTATATCGGTAGTGGAAAGGTTGAAGAAATAAAAAAAATTATAGATAAAGAGAATATTGATATAATTGTATTCAATAAGCAGATCTCATATACACAGCAAAGAAATCTGGAGGATAAACTAAAAACCTGTGTAAGGGATAAGACATTTATTATACTTGAGATATTCAGACAGAGAGCAAGAACAAGTGAAGGAAAACTCCAAGTAGAACTTGCTCATCTTAAGTATAAACTTACAAGACTTGCAAATCCATCAACATCCTATGATCAGCAGTATGGGGTATATGGACTTAGAGGAGGAAGCGGCGAGAGAAAAATAGAATATGAAAGAAGGAAAATAAGGGAAAGAATTTCCATGATTTCCTCAAGAATAGAAAAAATCAGAAAAAATAGAGACCTTCAGCGCAAAAGAAAAATCTCCATACCACTTCCAGTTATATCAATAATAGGATATACAAATGCAGGAAAATCAACCCTGCTAAACTCACTCTCAGATAAAAACGATATCTATGCTGATTCAAAATTATTTGCAACACTTGACCCAACATCAAGACGTGTTATGATATCTCAAGGATTTTATGCTATATTTTCAGATACCGTTGGGTTCATCAGAGAATTACCAGATATATTGAAACAGGCATTTGCTGCAACATTTGAGGAGATAAGATACTCCGATCTGATACTTAACCTCTGCGATATAACATCTGATATATATCTCCAAAATGAAACGGTAAGAAAAATACTCAATGAACTTGATATTAAAAATATTCCGCAAATTAATGTATTTAACAAAATAGACCTTTGTAAAAATCTTGAAACCTTAAAGCAAACGTTAGCAAATTTTGATCCGGTATTTATATCAGCAAAAAATAGAACCGGATTTGATGAACTTTTTAGAAGAATTATAGATGCTTTGTCATATAAGTGGAAAGAATATACACTTGAAGTTTCAATTGACGATTTTTATCTCATAAATAAAATTGATAATATCTTTCTAATTGAAAAATATTTTAAAGACGATAAGGTTACAATAAAAATAAGAAGTACTGAAGAAAACTATAATAGGATTTTAAAAATGCTTGCTAATAAAGTATAATAAGATTATGATGATATTAATCTTATGTATTTTGAGTTATCTTATTGGCTCAATACCCACCGCATATATAATTGGAAAACTTAACAATATTGATATAAGAAACTACGGTTCAAAAAATATAGGCGCAACAAATGTATATAGAATACTCGGTAAAAAGTGGGGAAGTGTAACATTCATAATAGATTTCTTAAAAGGTTTCATACCAACCTATTTAGTTATGAAATATTACTCAAATCCTTATATTACAATGAGTATTGGGGGACTGACAATAATCGGACATATATTCACTCTGTTTTTAAACTTTAAAGGCGGTAAAGGTGTTGCCACATCTACAGGTGTCTTTATGGTTATATCCCCAAAGACAATAATGATAGCCCTAATAGTTTTTATTATAGTAGTATTAATTTTTAGATATGTATCTCTTGCCACATTAATTGCAACAGCGGTTTTTCTTTTTACATCCATAATATCTAATATTGAAGTGGAATTTAAATATATGATAGGGCTTGTGTCTGCAATAATTTATATAACACATATATCAAATATTAAAAGGCTAATGAAAGGCGAAGAGTTAAAAGTATAAAGGGAGAGATGATGAAAGAAATAGAGGTTAAGGTATATTCTATAGCAACAAGCTTAACAGAATCAATTGTATTTTTGGATGAAGTCAACGGAATAAGAATAATACCGATATGGATCGGTCCTTTTGAAGCACAGGCCATCGCCCTAAAAATGTCTGGATATACATCACCAAGACCTATGACACATGACCTCTTATACAGAATATTAACAAAATTAGAGGCAAGGGTTAAAAAGGTGGTAATAAGTGACCTTGTTGAAAACACCTTTTTTGCAAAGATATATCTGGAGAAAGATGAAAAAACAATAGAAATTGATTCAAGACCTTCCGATGCAATAGCTATAGCCGTAAGGAGCGGATCTCCAATATATGTAAATGAAAAAATATTTGATTCAACACAGGTTATAGCCAAGCCAATCACGGATGAAGAGGTAAAAGAGTTTAAAGAAAAACTCAAAGATATGATTTCAACAAAGGACATAATAGGTGAGCATCCACCAAAAGAGAAGGAAAATCCCAAACAAGAAGATGAAAATGATAAAAACAAAGGGGAGGAAAAAGATGAATAAGAAACAAATCATTGACGAACTCAAAAAATATGTTCCTTTCAACACCAAACTTGCTGTTGATAAGGTTTTTGATATAATAAAAGAAACACTGGCAAAAGGAGAAAAGGTTGTGATATCAGGATTTGGAACATTTAGAGTCATAGAACACCCGCAGTCTGTAAGAAGAAATCCTAAGACGAATGAAAAAGTTATAGTTGGACCCTTAAAAAAAGTAAGATTTAAAGCATCTAAGAAAATATTTCATAAATGGAGTTAAGTAAAAATTATTTCACCATAAGAGAAGCAGCAAAAATAACTGGTATCTGCCCGCATACTATAAGATACTGGGAAAAAAAAACTAACCTGATAAAGCCAATAAGAATTGACTCTGGACATAGAAGGTATACTAAAAAGGATATAGAAAATATTCTTTTAATAAAAGACCTTATTTACTTAAAAGGACTATCTCTTAAGGGAATAAACAAAAGATTAAAATCAAAAGCAACATTAGAAAAAAATGAACAAAAAGATTTAAAAAATGATAAATACATACAACTACTTAAGAAAATAAATCTCGAAATAAAGGATATAATTCAAAAGATAAAATAAAATCTAAAATAGGACTACGCGGAAGGTTTTACCTTCCGCGTAGATGGGGGCATCCACTCAAAGATTATTATATGTTCTCATATACCTTTCCAACCAATCTTTCTGATGGTTTTAATGTTTTTTTGCCTGGTTCCCATTTTGCAGGGCATACCTCTGAAGGATTGTTATAAGTATGAATAAATGCCTTTATCTTTCTAACTAATTCAGCCATATTTCTTCCAACATTATTCATATTAACTTCTATACCAACTACTATTCCTTCAGGATTTATTATAATAGTTGCTCTATATGGAAGTGAAGAATTTTCATCATAGACACCAAGTTTTTTTGCAATTTTTCCTTCAGCATCAGTTAACATTAAATAATTTACATTTTGAAGTAATTTTTCTGTATCTCTCCATGCCATATGAACAAACTTTGTATCAGAACTTACTGAAACAACATTAACTCCAAGATCTTTTAACTCTTTATGATGATCTGCAAGATCAGTAAGCTCAGTCGGACAGACAAAAGTAAAATCAGCAGGATAATATACCATAACAGTCCATTTTTTAGCCTTAAGGGAATCTTTTAATGAGAATTTTGTAAATGCTCTTTTTGTTGGGTCATATGCCTCCATTTCAAACTCAGGCATTTTATGACCGATTGTAATTATACCAGTTATGTTATTATTTTCCATTTCTACCTCCTTCTTTATCATTTTTAAGGCATTTTTCACATACCCCTTTAACATATGTTGTATGTGAGATTACCTTAAAATTTTTATAACTTATCCCTCTTTTAATTATTTTTTCAATATCATAAACTTTTCCACATTTAATACATATAAAATGATCATGAGGGGAAGTATCTGGGTCAAATCTCTTTTTATCGCCATCAATTATTTCAATTAATTTACCTTCTTCTAGCATAGAATTAAGATTATTATATATTGTTGCAAAAGAAATTGTTGGAATTTTCTTTTTTATATAATTATAAACATCATATGCTGTTGGATGATTTTTGTTATTATAGAAAAATTTTTCTATCTCCATTTTTTGTATTGTTTTTCTCTTTGCATTCATAACCTAATTCCTTAAACTTAATTAGAATTATTCTTAATAAGTATATTTTATCAAATAATAATTATTTAAGTCAAGCACGGTGTTAGATCAAAATTCGATGTCCCTGAAGTAAGATTCGTTAGATCAAAAAAATGTCCCTGAAATCTATGCATAAACTTCTAACTCCTCTACTATTATTTTACTATTTTTCTTTTCCTTTAATCTC
>Ga0272449_1000220_pt1 | contig 73122 bp, 77 predicted proteins | sample YNPCB0241_FD_198679 | JGI IMG/M metagenome (GOLD analysis project Ga0272449, IMG submission 198679) | Hot spring sediment microbial communities from Yellowstone National Park, WY, United States - YNP-CB-024-1 | ecosystem: Environmental > Aquatic > Thermal springs > Hot (42-90C) > Sediment...
AAGAACGAAAGGTATTTCAAGGAATGCTCGCGCCGGCTGAATCTGATTCCGGCCGACCACTACCCCCGCGCCACCGAGAACATCGAGGCGATGGTGGCCCTGATCAAGAGGCTGATGGACAGGGGGCTGGCCTACCGGGATGAGGCGGGCAACATCTTCTTCGATGTCTCCCGCTTCCGGCGCTACGGCATGCTCTCGCACTACAGGTTCAGGCGGGGGCTCGAGGGGAGGATCTACCGGGATGACTACAGCCAGGGCGAGGCGGGGGACTTCATCCTCTGGAAGGCGTGGCGAAGGAGCGACGGGGACATCTACTGGGACACCGAGCTGGGGAGGGGCCGGCCGGGCTGGCACATCGAGTGCAGCGCCATGAGCATCCGCTACCTGGGGATCCCCTTCGACATCCACATGGGCGGCATCGACAACATCTTCTCCCATCACGAGAACGAGATCGCCCAGAGCGCCGGGGCCACGGGAAAGATCCCGGCGAGGTACTGGATGCACGTGAGGCATCTGATGGTCAACCGGCGCAAGATGAGCAAGTCGCTGGGCAGGAGCTACACCGTCGAGGAGCTGCGGAGGAGGGGGTTCAGCTACCGCGTCATCAGGGCCTACCTCCTCTCCCAGCACTACCGGAGGCGCCTCAACTTCACCTTTCCTGGCCTGCGCAGGAAGGCGCGGGAGGTCCAGCGGTGCCAGGACCTGATCAGGCGGCTGAGGAGAGTTAAGGGGGCGGTCGACAGCGAGGCCGCCGACCGGGCCATCGACCGGGCCCTGTCCGATTTCACCTTTCATGTCAACAACGACATCGACATCCCCGCGGCCCTCGACACCCTGTGCTCGCTGGTCAGGAGGCTGGATCAGCTGGAGAGGCGGGGGAAGCTGGGGCCGGGCAACGCCAGCAGGGCGCTGCAGGCGATAAGGAGGATGGACTCGGTCCTGGGCATCATCTTTTAGGCCTTTTGCAGAGGAAGATCTGCTCGTCGCCGTAGAGGTAAAAGTTCCTCACCCGCCCGCACCTCTGGAACCCGAGCCTGAGATAAAAGTTGACGTTCTGGCGGAACTCCCGGGCGACGTCGACCCGGAGGATCCTGCCCTCCCTCCTGGCCAGCTTCTCCGCGAAGTTGACCAAGGAGCTGCCGAGGTGCTTTCCCCTCTCCCTCTCCGTGACCGCGAGGAAGTAGATGACCAGGGCGCGGACCTCCCTCCTGAGGAGGATGGTCCCGAGGACCCTGCCGTTTTCCCGGACCAGGTAGGCCTCGCCCTGCTGCAGGCGATAGGCGCGGAGGATCTCCTCCCGCCAGGCCCGCCCCCAGCCCCGGGTGCCCTCGCGGAGCAGCGGGATCACTTGGGCGAAATCCCGTTTCCTGTACCTGGTGATTTTCATCCTCTTCTATTTTTATCCCCCCGGCTTAAAATTTCAGTGAGGGGAAAGAGACGGCCGGGAAAGAAGCGGAGGAAGAGCTGGAGTTAAAGCTCGTGAAGAGGCTAGGGAGGCGGAGGAAAAGGCGCGCGGTTTACCGCAGGGCCTACCGCAAGGGGCGCTGAACTTTTTCCCGTTGGCGGGATTTCAGGAACTCCAGCGGCTGGGCATCGGAGATCCTGGCGGTGCCCCGGTAATTTTTTTCCCTGAAGCGCAGCATTAGCGGAACTGGCACGACGCTGACGAGGCCCGCCGCAAGGAAGGGAAGGCCGCTCACCCCCAGCGAGATGCCGAGGGCAAAGAGAGTTGCCGCTATCGTGGGTGCGATGGTCTCGGCCAGCCCTGAGAATGATTGGGCTATCCCGAGGGAGCCCCCCTGAAGGTCTTCCGGCGTGTTCAGGGAGATCAAGGTGTTGATGGTGGAGCTGGTCACGCTGAACCCGAGCACCAGCAGGAACCCGAAGATCAGGAGCAGCGGAAGGTTGCCCGGCATGAGGCCAAAGGAGATGTAGCTCACGGTGTTCAGCACCAGCCCGAGTAAGGTCAGGTCCACGTGGGAGAGCACCCTGGCCAGCCTCGGCAGCAGCACCGCCCGGGAGAGCACCTGGCCGATGCCGATGTAGAAGAAAAGCAAGCCCGCCTCAAAGGGGCCGTAGCCCATCGTCACCTCCAGCCAGGGCGTGAGCGCCACGTCCATGAAGACGACGGCGAGAATTATGCTGAAGTAGGAATAGAATAACAACTTGAGCTCCCCCTTTCTCAGAATTTCCGCCAGGGCCGAGAAGGTTCCCTTAGTTCCCCCGGCCCCGCTTCGGGCGCGAGGGGGCTCGGGCAGCCTGAAGTAGGCGAAAAAGAGGTTGGCGAGAGCCAGCCCCGCCGCCAGAAAGGATGGCACCGAGTAGCCGTAAATGCTGCTCAGGGTCCCGCCCAGCGCTGGGGCCAGGATCAGCGCCGCCCCGCTGGCAGCCCCCAGGAGTCCCAGGTACCTCAGCCTGTCCCCTTCGGCGGTCAAGTCGGCAAGGTAGGCCTGCGCCACCGAGTAGGTCGATGCCGTCACTCCCGCCATTATTCTTGAGAGGAACAGCAGCCACAGGGAGTCGGCCAGTCCAAAGACGAGATAGGAGGCCGATGCCCCCAGCAGCGAGATCATTATCAGGCGCCTGCGGCCGTATCGATCGCTGAGCCTGCCCAGGATCGGCATGAAGATGAACTGCATCAGGGCAAAACTGCTGACGAGGAGCCCGTAGGTGAAGGGGGTGGCCCCCAGGCTCTCCGCGAAGAAGAACAGGTAGGGGATGACGATGGCGAAGCCGAGGAAATCCAGGAAAACCACGGAGAAGAGGACTGGAAAGGCCGACTTCGCGGCTCCCTTTTTCCCCGATCCTCTTTTCCTCATGACCCTCAGCCCGTGAAGCTGCAGTTGTGCGGATAAACCTCGTGAATTAATCGCGCGCCCTTCTTAAGTAGGCTGGGCCGGGCAAATGTCGGAGTCACGGAGGTTGGGTTCAGGCGGGGAGGGGAACGGATGCACTGAAAAGGGGAAAATTCAAGCGGTGCTCCGGAGACGCTAAATTTATTGCCCCGGGAAAAGAGCTTATTCTTGCGGGGGTGCCTGAGCTTGGCCTAAAGGGCAGGACTTAAGGGCCTTCGCTGGGAGATCCTGTGGCCGCAGGGCCTTCGAGGGTTCAAATCCCTTCCCCCGCACCAATTTCAGATTTAAGCGTTTTTTCAACATAATAGTCCGGAAAAGTCAAATCTTACTTTTCGGGCTTCTTTATGATGAGTATCTTTTTTGTCAGCAAAGCTGGTCCAGCATGGTTCTAGAAACACTTTATCTAGCGGAGAAAATATTAGAAAATAGTGGTTATGTGGGCACATTAATAGTTAACAAAATTAATCTCAACGACCCAAATGTGGTAAACACAATTAGGAAAGCTATCAATAAGTTGGTTCAGGAACCTTCATCATTTTATCCGCTGAAGTTCAAACCCCCTTATTATTTTGAGATACCAAATACCAAACTACCTGAAGAAAGGGGGTATTATATCATCTTAGAAGGTAAAAGGCCATTATATGTTGGACGAACAGAAAATTTGAACAAACGACTTAACACGAATAATAGAAGTATAGACAACTTTGCCCGAAGAGGAAGAAAATCCGATTCAGAGAGAAACTTCATTAAAAAGTTTGTGGAAACAAAAGTACTTTCTAACCTGAGAGTTTGTATCATCAAAGAAAGCGATTTTTGTAGGAAATTAAAAATGAATTCAGATACTCTCACCGATCTTGATAGGGAAAATGTAGAAAAACTAATTAATATCTTTAGAGCTTACTTCAACTATCCACTCTAATTAGGATGAATTTGAGAGGGTAATCAGTTAAACTCCATGCTTCTCTGGAAGCGAGTACCACTTTACAAACAAGTTCACTTTTCTGCTTATTTTCCCCTTAGATCGAACTGAGTAATGCATCTACAACCTTAGTTATTAAAAGCTGCTCAAATCTCCTATTTTTTAATCTCTGTAGTTCGGTAAAAGCGGCCCGCCTATTATCGGTAGTTTTGAAGATTGGTACGACTACGAGTTTACATACCGCGGGATCTAAAAGGGAAACGTCCCTTTCTGTTCTGATGATTTTTACTGAATTTAAATTTCCTGATGATACATTTGCGACTAATTGATTTAAGTTAGATGAATTTGCCGGAGGGGCATCTTGAAAGAAATCTTCCTCAGTACTGTTAATTACTATATACCAAACGGTCACTACATCTTTTTTTCTAGAAGGCACTTCGAATAGCGTTTCTTTCCATATTTCAAGATATTCTTCAGGTGATCTCGCTTCTTCGTGAAATCCACTCTTTCTCCAGAGGCCCGTTGTTAGGTCGAAGAGAAGGGTTCTATTCACACCTAGTTTTGACATACAAATTGCGTAGTCGTATCGATGACCTGAGAAGCGACTTGTAGGGCATAACTCGCCGACTTTAAATTCGCGTCGTAAAATTTCACTCTCGTCTGCGTGGATGACTGATTTTCCCTTAAAACTCTTACAAAATTCATCTGGATAATGTAACCATAATTTCTCCCAAAGGATATCAGCAAACCTTGCTTCATGTATGAATATTGGATCATCCCGAAACATCGCCTTTATTGGGATGCCCATAATTCTGTGCGTCTGGCTACACGCATCACAATTGTGCGGCGGTAAATCGTATTTGATCTCAAATTTGACATCAGCAACCTTGAGGAACGATTCTAGGATTCCTTCCTGATTTTTGGGAGCTACTAAGCCCGTTCCGTCGAAAAAATCTTCATTATGAAGAAAATCTGACACCAGATCAAAAGGTATGGCGTCAAAATTTGGGTTGTAAACCCTCTTTCTCCTGCTTGCGGTGTACCGTTTAGTCTTCATTTGCGACCAAGTTTTTGGGTCGAAGAAAAAGTACCTGAGCGGGATGAAGTCAAATCTCAGGGATCTTTCGAAGCAAAGTTTTAGCCTCTTTTGCTTGCTTATCACAGAGCGAATGTTGTCGTACCGAATACATGGTTTTAGTATATGCTCAAATCTTGATGATCCGGCGGATTCACCCGTTAGTTGTTTCAGCATATCCAAAATGCATTTCTCCTTTTCTCTTTCGACTTCCGGGTCACCCTGTGTGCTGGTGTAACTGTAGATGCAGTCCTTGTAGTTATCACAAAGACATTTGCAAATTTGTCTGGTGCACTGGAACTTTTGGCGGAAATCCTGTAGCAAACCAATTTTCTCCAGATACCCCGATAAAGCAGGGGGGAAACCTCCCCTGCTGAATTCGATGGGGCACTCGTCACAGAACATGTTGTACACTCTCTCTATCTCCACGTAGAGAACCGGAATCGCCATGTTTTCCTTTATCCGCAGCTCGATGAAACCCCTCAACTTTGTTGGAACAAGTTTGTCCTCTCTGAGGCGCGATAACAGGTCTCCTCTCTTGCCTCTTATGCTAGAATTGTAATAGCGGTCAAAACCCTGCGTGTTCCCGTTCTTGGCGAAGTAGAAGGCTTCGATTAGCTCTTTAAATCCGTTGTAGCTCCAACCATAATTCCTCAGCGGTTCGCCCCTGCTTACCTTTCCATCTGGACCAAAGAAAATCTCCTTGTCGCGTTCAAATCTAGTTCCGGGTGCGATAACATACTTGATGTAGGGGATGTATTTCAATGATCTCCCCCACCGGAAGGAGTGTCGTTATATACGTACTGAACCTCGGAGGAATCCTTGACGGGCTCGGCCTTTAGCTTGAGCACTCTGTCTTCAATAAAGTATTTTCCCCTGTATCTTTTTTTCCATACCTTTTCAAACAGTTCTGGATCTGGATTGTAGAACTGCCTCATTTCGGATAACGTGACCTTCCCTTTTTGCCTTGCTATCTTCATCATCGTCTGAATCGTGCATTTTGGGTATCCCGAAAATCCTGCGATGCGATCGACCCCACAGCAATTGTCCGTAGAGTTCAGGTACTGCGTTTCCTCATTTCCGGAGCCGAAGGTCATGTTGCTGTTGTACTCCCTGTTTGCTTCCGAAACCATTTTAGCAAATTGGTGCATTCCACGCGCTATCTCCTTCTTCGAGAAGAAAAGGCGACCGCCAGCGTGCTCGTGATCGTTAAAGGATACGTAGAACTCGTGAAGGTTGTTATCGTATCTTTTGAGCTTTTCGCCGACATTTCCTCCGTTTTGGCAATACGCGTCAAGGACCTCTTTCAACTTAGCGCCCATCGGCACTTTGTATTGCAGTGGGAACCAGAGATATTCAACGATAACGTGATTTACACCGGCTTCGGCCAGCGCAAAAATGAGCTTCTTCATGCCCATCTCTGTGACCTCGGGAATCATTGGCTGGATTCTGCAAATAGTGAAGATCCCTTCGTTTGCAAGTTTTTTCATCGCTTCAAAACGGGAGTTCGGAGATGGTGTGCTCCTCCCGGGTCTTGATTCTAAGTGTTGAAGCAAGTTGTTATCAAGTGAAATCAGTGAGATCTGTACTGCCGCGTTTTTTGTGGATTTTATAAGGTTGATGTATTCCGGTTGCATAATCAGGGGGCTCTTTGTGCACACAACGTATGGGTAGTTTTGCTCTGCCAGTACCTCCATAACCTTGTAGGTATGGCGGTATTCTCTCTCCAAGGGAAGACCGAAAGGTTCTGACACGGATCCTATCCTGAGCGGATGCCTGTGCTGTAGCGCTTTGGCTACGAGCTTTTCTTGTTTTTCTTCGCACAGACCGCGGGCGTCGCCGCTTTCAATAGCCTTTCTCACTTTTTCTATGGCCGACTCGGTCAACCGGAGCTTAAAATTTCTAAAATCCTCGAAGCTCTTCTCGAAACTTTTCCGCCTTGTCGAGGGCCCATAACAGTACCAGCAACCATGGGGGCAACCGGTGTATGTGTCCGCGACAAAATTCATGGGGCAAAAGACAACGTGCCTCTCCGTGTTTATCAGCCTAAAAAAATTTACCAAGGGTTGTCCCCTCCTAGGGTCTTCCGCAAATCCAATGGCAACGCATACACGGTTCTAAGGCCTTCTACTATATGTTTCCCCCCGTTCATTTTAATTATCCCCATTTTTTACTTTAAATAACTGATCAAACTGCCGAAGCATGTGGAAAAGGCGGGGCTTAACTCTAGGAGGCCACCATGGTCTGTGCACGTTAGGCATTAGCATAGTAAATGGTTGGAAACCGTATATGGTCATGATGTCTTGAGAAAATTAATGAGCACCGGTGACCTCTCCAAAGTTGTCTAGAATTTCGATCACCCTGTTATCGTGGCCGCATCCCTTACCGGCATATGAGTGAATCACATAGAATTTTCCATCAGCGCCTTTTAATATGTGAATCCCAGATTCAGCACCATACCCCTCTGCGATTATCTCTCCCCTTGTCACGACCTTGCCATTTTCCCTTTTGTGCCCCAACAATTCCTGAACATCTTAAACAACTTCTTTTCCCCTCCTGCTTCCACCCAAGGGTCTGCGTTGCGTCCTGTCGGGAAAACGGAGTACATCAGGGTTGTTTTAACTTTTAGGTTTTTCAAATCTTCTGGTTTTACTTCGATTATTTCTCCATGCAGATTGGATTGATTTTTGCGCTTATACCAGAGTCTTTTATCTCTATTGGTGACTAGGTGATTCTCTATTAATCTTTGAACATCTCCTCCGAACATCAAGACTACCCTCGGTCGCAATATTTCGATTTGCCTCTTAAGATATTTGATACAGCTTTCCGCAGCGGATTCGAATTTTTTGTTTTCTATGTAATATTTGACCAAATCAGTGAAAACCCACTTTTTACCAGTTTTGTCTAACCACTTGAGAATTTTGTGAATGCAGAGTTGATGAAACCCCTTATAAAGAAATTCCTTTTCCTCATTGACTCCGTACCAGTACTTCATTCTTTCCACGCTTTTCTCGAAATCGGTCGGCTTTTCAAATTTCCTCCTCAGTTTTTCCCCCAACTCTTCGTATAGTTCATCTTCCTCCTCAGGAGGTAGGGCGGGGCACTTTAAAACGAGGAGCACGTCAATTGGCGGGATCACATTTGCTGGGTAGCCCACGTATATGTATTTGTTTGGTTTTTCCTTTCTTATCTCGTTATATATTTCGTAAAATTCTTTGTAGACTTTACTCATCCTTGTTCCCGTCGATCTAGTTGACGCCCCGTAAAAGAAAAGTGTTGGAGAGGCCATCTTTCACTCAGTACCCTTTCTGCGCGAATTCTTATTTGGCTTTTGACAGTTCCGCGGCGAGGGTCAGCCAATGCCAGGGCACGATTCAACCCGTGCAGTTGAGTCGCCGGCGCCGTCATCGCGCTACGGTACAAGGATGAAAAGTTGTTTGATCGACGTTGCAAGGCCTTCTAAGGGCAAGACCCCGATGACTCGGTCCACCATTCTCCCATTTTGGAGAGCAAAAGGGTTGGAATCCCCATTGTTCGGTATTTCAGTTCCGTTCTCATCGATACAGATCTAAGGCGATTCTTCCAGCCTACTTTTTGCCAACTTTTGTTTTTATGGAGAACGAATGCATTAATTTTTTGTTTTCAAATAAAACTAATGCGTAAAAGTACTGGTGATTTGGAGGAAGTGACGGACCGGATCCCAGGTCGATGGGCGTGTACCGGGGATCCCAGCGGGATTCCCGGGAAACAAGGAATACCACCGCCAGCAGGAAAGCAACGACCGTGGCCGCTATCAGAAGCTTCCCGCGCATCGCTCTCGAGAGGACCTTACAAGCGTATAAAATGGTTTAGGATTGCTGGCTGTTGCTTGTGAGAGATCATTTTGAGTTTGGAGGACGGCAGCTTCCAGAATTGCAAAGAATATAAGAGTGAGCGAGAAAAAAATGTTGTGAGCATGAAGGGGAAAATAGTTGGCTTGGTCGTCGCCGTTCTCGCCCTGACCCTTGTCTTCCTCGCCATCGGTGGGAGGGAAAAGGAGGAGGCGCCAGTATTGAACCAAGATAACTGGCAGGAGGTATTTTTTGATCAAAGCCTTCCCGAGGGGACGCTGGAGTTTACCTTCCTTCCGGTAGACCTGAATGACTTCCAGTACATCACCCCGCTGGGTAACATGAGTCCTCCCGGCCACACCGCCCCAACCGATCACATCTACTTCGTCCACGAGTGGCAGTCCGCCGGCAAGCCGGTATACGCCCCGGCCGGAGGGAAGATTCTCTGGATCCAGCCCTTCGAGTGGCCAGATGGAGTGGAGCACAGCGTCACCATAGGAGTTACCAAGACCTGCAGCTACTATATGATTCACCTAGTACTAGACCAAAACCTGAAGGTGGGTGACTACGTTCAGGCCGGGCAGAGGCTGGGGGTGATCAGCAGGTACGCGGCGGCCTTCGACCTGGGAGTGATGAACAGGAACCTCCTTCAGCCCTTCGTGAACCCGAAGAGGTACGGGTACACGCAGCTCTACGGGGACTCACCGCTGAAGTACTTCGTGGAGCCCTACAGGTCCCAGCTTTACGCCAAAGTCCTTAGGGAGGGCGAGGACAAGGATGGAAAGTTCTGCTACGATCAGAGGGGAAAGCTCATCGGCACTTGGGTGGAGGAAAACGCCCCGCCCGATCCCTTCAAGGTGCCGGACTGGGGCAGATACCAGCTCTCCTTCGCCTACGACGTTTATCGACCCGCCCTGATTAGAATTTCCCTTGGGGACGATTTTCTCGCCCTTCCGGGGGATCCCCTTTCCCTGCTTCCCGCGGGCCTCTACTTTGTTCAGGATGGGGCCATACCCCCTGAAAACGTCACGCCTGCCTCGGGAAAGGTGACCTACTACCTCTACGGTGAGTCGAGCGGGGTCGAGTTTCCGCCCGTCAAAGGGGAAAGGCGGGGTCTGCTCATCGTGCAGATGCTATCTGAGGACAGAATCAAGGTGGAGGCCTTCGGTGACACCACCTCCACCACCAGGGAGTTCACCTCTAGGGCCAGAATTTACCTGCGGTGAGCCCGGGTTCTACTCGAAGGAGGCCACGGAGTAGCAGTGGAGGCTCGGGACGGTGAAGGTGACCCTCCCGTTCTCGAAGGTGTACTCGAGCGTGATCTCGGGCGCGTCCGGGCTCACCAGCTTCAGCGTTTTACCCTCCAGCCGCACCCCCTCAGGAATGGTCACGGTGAGCCGGATGTTGGTTAGGTCGCGGAAGTTGCGCGTTCCCCGGTCGTATGCGTAATTCAGCAGGTGCAGGATCAGCGAATCCCCCCTCCTGTAGATCACCACCCCCAGATCCCCGGAGGCGTTCGTTTCCAGCCCAAAGTCCACCCCCAGCCCCCTCAGGGTCGGGATCAGGAGTTCGTCCGCGGAGAGGTCATCGCACCTCACCACCTTTCCTCCCAGCGAGGTGTACTGGGAGAGGAGGTCCTGGAGATCGTTATCCAGGTCATAGTACCTCGGGACGATTATCACGCTGTAGTTCCTCATCTTCTCCAGCGTCAGGGATTTCTGCACGAAGATCCCGTCCCCCCGATACAGGACCTCGAAAGGCACCTGAGCCTCCTGCAGGATCATCCCTAGGTTCTCAAAGCTCCCCCAAGCCAGGTTGGCCTGCCAGGTGTACCGGTTGGTCAGGGTGGAGTGCAGGTCGTGGAGCAGGGCCACGGTGGCCACCCTCTCCAGGTTCTCATAGTACTGCGGGTGCCCGGCGAAGAACCTGGTGTAGGGGGAGATCTTGTCCGCCTCCAGGGTGTAGGATCCCCCTCCGTAGACGTAGGCCTGGTAAGGGATCATGAAGGAGGCGCCGCAGGCCCTGGCCTCCGCCAGCCAGTGCCGCCACAACCACCACTCGTCCTCGGAGAGGTGCTGCAGCTCAAAGACGTCGGGAAAACCCGAAAACGGCTTCTCCGGGTCGAGGGCCTCGGCCAGGAGGTAGGTGGTGAGGTTCTTTCCCGGGAGGGGCCTGAGGTAGGGCCGGTAAGTTCCATTGACCTCCGCGGTTATGGGCATCTCGAAGATCACGAAGTCCAGGAATGGGATTAAGATCTGCTGGTTGGGCTCCAGCCCGTAAGTGTTCGCCGTCACCGGAATGTCCCACCCGGCGGCCTGCTTGGCGTGCTGGATGAGCTCCCCGAGGAACTCCCTCCTGTTCCAGTACCTGGCCTGCAGATATGCGACCTGAAGCTGCGGGTTGGGATCATCCCAATAGTTCTTGCCCCCGTGCGCCAGCAGGTAGTCCCGGTAGTTGAAGGTGGAGAGGTCGGTTATCCCGAAGAGCTGCTGCAGTTCCTCGGGAGAATAGTGTTCGGCCAGGTAATTGTTGAAGGCCTGCATGCAGTAGTCGCAGAAGCAGTTCCCGGGTTCTCCCGGTTCATCGATGAGGATCCCGTCCACGTCACCTTTGGCCTGCTCCGCGATCCTGTTCCTGAGAAACTCCCTCCAGAGCGGGTGGTTGCCGCACATCTCCGGCTCCTCCAGCCCCAGGAACTGTATGGGGTTGCCGTAAACGTCCCTCTTCGCGGCCTCCCTCCTGAGCTCCAAGTTCTCGGTGGTCCCGGACTGCACCGTGGGCAAATTGGCGGTCACCTTGAAGCCGTGGCGGTGCAGCGTTTCCACATAGTTCCTGTCATACTCGTTAAACCCAATGTAGTAGACGGAGAAGGCGGTACCCGTCGCGCCTATCTCCTCCAGGTATTCGGGCGGGGGCTGGTCGAAGACCCAGAGGTTGCCCTTCTTCAGCCAGTCGCGGGTAAAGGTGTAGTGAAATTCTTCCCCCGGTGAGGTTCCTTCAGTTGTGGTTGTCTGGGGCGAAGTTTCTCCCCCCTGCGGCGGCCCTTTGCTCAGGTTTATGACCAAACCGACGCCCAGGACAACGATCACTACCAAAATTACCGCGCCGATGAGGGCCCTTTTCATGCTTCACCATGATGCTGTTTTCTTTCCTTCCTTAAAGGTGTCCTTTCCGGCGTCTGGGCCGACTTTCACGAGCGCGATGGATCGGGGTTCGGGGCGCAGTTAACTGGCCTGCTCACGCGGTGGTTTGAACCTGGGACCGCTTTGCATCGGGAAGGTTAAGGCCTTCAGCCCGCTAAAAATCATCGCGCCAGCGTCTCCGGCCGCCCCAGGAATGTTTCCACCAATCCCAGCAACTGAGACTCGGCCGGCGTGGTGCAGGGATCAGTTGAAAGCTTTCAGCCCAGGCCCGGCATCTCTCCCCTGGCAGCCACCGGGCGAGGCATTTTTATTCCTCCATCGCCAACAGGACTATTGGAGGCGGAAAAAAGGGGAGGTGGATGTTTTGCCGCGAAAGAAAAAGGTTGTGCACAGGGTGAAGGCGGAGGCCAAGGCCCAGCCAGAGGTGAAGCACGAGGTGAAAGCGGAGCCGGAGAAAAAAGTCGAGGAAAAGACCAAAGGCGACGACATGCCGGTGTTCATGATCTTGATCGCGTTAATACTGATCGTGGTTCTGCTGATGTTGATCGTTCCCGTGATATAGTTCCGAGCAGCATGATGGATGTAAGCTTCAGCGGTGAACTCCGATCCGGTGGTTTGCTGCTCGCGTCGTGGCGCCAAAGCTGGGGAGGTCGTGGCGGCCCCGGCGGTGGGGAGCCCCGCTGATTTTAACTGATTTTATCGTGAGCGCCTGGCGATTGAGGCCGCAAAGACCCCGGCGCCAAAGCCGTTGTCGATGTTGACCACAGCCAGCTTGGGCGAGCAGGATTGAAGCATCGTGACCAGGGCCCCGATCCCCTTCAGCCCCACCCCGTAGCCGATCGAGGTGGGGACGCCGATCACGGGGACGTCGACCAGGCTGGAGACGATCGAGGGCAGGGTTCCCTCCATCCCGGCGACGACGACGAGCGCGGAGACGCCCTCCTCAACCATCCGCTGCAAGGGTTCAAAGAGCCGGTGGATCCCGGCGACACCGACGTCATAGGCCTTCAGCACCTGGCATCCCATGACCCTGGCCGCCAGCGCCGCCTCCTCGGCAACCGGGACGTCCGCGGTGCCGGCGGCGAGTATTCCCACCTTGCCCTGCTGGGGGAAGACATGGCCCCTCCTCTTGATCACCGCCGCCCGGGCCAGGGTGTTTATCTCCAGCTCGAACCTCCTGCCCAGTCTTTTCTTGAGCTCCGCCAGCTGGGGCGGGCTCAGGCGGGTGACCAGAGCATAGCCGTTCTCCTTGGCCAGAGCGGCCGCAGCTTCAGCGACGGTTCTAGGGTCCTTTCCCTCGGCGAAGACCACCTCGGGAACACCGGTCCTGCAGTTCCTCCCGGGATCCAGCCTGGCGAGGTCCCTGATCCTCCTGATGTTGAGTGCCAGCAGCCGGCGCTCGGCTTCCTCCAGCGAGATTTCACCGCGCAGCAGTTTTCTCAGGATGGTGCTGAGGTCCACCGGCAGCTCCCGGGAAAATTTTTCCCCCATGTTAATCATTAAATAATCTCTCCTTTCGCTAAATAATTGCGCGAGAACTGAGGTTGAAGATGCCGCAGGTCTACCTCGAGAGCTCCTCGGCCCTTCTCGCCGCCGCCTTGATCGCCTCCCTGATGGCGTCGGCGACCTTTCTCTCCTCGAGAACCTTCATGCCCTCGATCGTGGTGCCCCGCGGCGTGCAAACCCTGCGGATGAGTTCATCTATTTGTTCCTCCGAGGTCAGGGCCATTTCCCCGGCACCGCGGGCCGTTTGGGCGGCCAGCTTGAAGGCGACCTCACGGGAAAGCCCGAGCTCCATCCCGGCCTCCTGCACTGCCTTGATGAGGTAGAAGAAGAAGGCCGGGCCGCTGCCGCTGATTCCGGTGACGGCGCTCATGAGCCTCTCCTCGACCCTGGCGGTGGTCCCGAGGCTGCCCAGAAGTCGGGCGACGATTTCCTCGTCCTCCTTGGTGGCCCTGGAGCCCGGCGAGAAGGCCGAGGCCATCTTGAGCACCGAGCCGCAGATGTTGGGCATGGCCCGGATCACGCGGGCCCTGGTCCTGGCCTCGATGAACTTCGTGGAGACTCCGGCCGCCACGGAGACAAACAGCTTTCCCGCGGAGAGATCTTCGACCTCCCTGAGCACGGACTCGACCCTGTCCGGCTTCACGGCGATGAAGACCACATCGCATTCCTCGACGAGCCTTCTGTTGTCGGTCGTCACCTGGAGTGAGAGCCTCGCCAGCTTCCTGAGCTTCTCCTCCTCTGGATCGCTGACGAAGATTTCCTCCGCCCGGAGCACCCCCGACTTCAGAAATCCCTCGGCCAGCGCGGAGCCCAGGTTGCCGCCACCGATGATTCCCACCCTCACGCTTCTCCCAGCGTCCTCTAGGTGAGGCTGGCTAATAAATGGTCCCCCTCGCTTTTAGAAAGATTTAAACAAAACAGGTTTAACTCAGAATGGAGCCCCGGTAGCTCAGTCGGTAGATTGAAACGGCAGCGTTTCAAACCGAAAGCGCCACCTTGGTAGCCCAGGCCGAAGAGGTGGAGGTCGCGGGTTCGATTCCCGTGGCGAAAATCCCGCTCGGGGCTCCACAATTTTTTTCTCCCAGTCGGCGGCTCGTTTAACTCGGGTTTTCAATCGGCGCTGGCCTTGCCGCAATGGTCCGGCGGGTTGGAATTATCCCTTTATTTTTCAATGACGATGGCCGGACAGATCTTTTTCACGCCCTCGATGGCCCCTATTTTTTCCGATAAGATTTGGGAAAGCTCCTTGGAGTTCCTGGCCCATATTTCCGTCATTATCATGTGGTCGCCTGTGGAGGTGACGACATATCTGGTCTCCGGCATTTGGGCCAGCCTTTCCGCTATTTCCAGAAGTTTGTCCGGGGCAACGTCGACGCCCACCAGCGCCACGGCGTTGAAGCCGATTTTGGCCGGCTCAACGACAATGGAAAATTTTCTTATCACCCCGCTCTTCTTCAGCGAGAGAACCCTCTTCCTCACCGTGGATTCATCCAGACCCAGCTTTCTGGCTATCTTGGTGAAGGGAAGGCTTCCGTCCTCCTCCAGCATCCTGATGATCTTCAGGTCGACAGCGTCTACCATGATATTACCCGATTTTAATACTAATTTCAGACTTATAAATCCTATTTTCGGACAAAAGATTAATAAATAAGTAAATTAATTTATTTTTATCGGAAAAAGGAGGAGGTGTAAAAATGGAAGAAGCTCCAGCCGGGACCTTGCCGCGACTCGGTGAAAAGGCACCGGAGTTTGAGGCGATGACCACCCACGGGAAACTGAAACTTTCGGATTTCCGGGGAAGCTGGCTCGTGATGTTCTCGCATCCAGCCGATTTCACGCCGGTTTGCACGACTGAGTTCATCGCATTTGCGAAGATCTACGATGAGCTCCAGAAAAGGAATGTTCAGCTACTGGGGCTGAGCGTCGACAGCGTCTCGTCCCACATCGCCTGGATCAGGAACATCGAGGAAAAGTTCGGGGTGAAGATCCCCTTCCCCGTGATCGCCGACCTTGACAAGAAAGTCTCGCAGCTGTATGGCATGATCATGCCCGGGGAGAGCAAGACGGAGACAGCCAGATGTGTCTTCGTGATAGACCCCAACGGCATAGTGCGAGCCATGATCTACTACCCGCTGACGACGGGCAGAAACACGGATGAGATCCTGAGGCTGATAGATGCCCTGCAGACGACCGACAAGCACCACGTCGCCACACCGGCCAACTGGAGGCCGGGCGACGACGTCATCGTGCCTCCGCCCGCCACGCAGGAGGCCGCGGAGGAGAGGCTCAGAGAAGGCTACGAGTGCAAGGACTGGTACTTCTGCAAGAAGAAACTGCCGGGGTGAATGATTGGGCTGTGTTTCCCCTGATGGAAGGCCAACGGAGTCGGGCAAAAAGTTGCTCCAGGCCGCGGTGGAATCTCGCACCCCGGAGGAGATCGCCGAGGAGACAAAGCTGCCGCTCTTCCGCGTGAGAAGCGGTCTAAGGGATCTGACGGAAGCGGGCTACCTGCGGGAAGAGGGGGGAAGGTATCTTCTGACCGACTCCGGCAAAGAGGCGCTGAGGAAAGCCGGAGTCGTCGTTTAAAAGGCGAAAGGGGGTGAAAAAACGGCAAAGGTTGCACGAGAAATGGTGGAGAGAGCCGGAATAAACGTCGATCAGCTGGTGGAGCTGCTGGTGAAGAACGCGGCAGCGGAGTTAACGACCTACTATTATTACACGATACTCCGGGTCAACTTGATCGGTCTGCAGGGTGAGGGGATAAAGGAGATCGCCGAGACGGCGCGCATAGAGGACAGGAACCACTTTGAAGCCCTTGTGCCCCGGATATATGAGCTGGGTGGCAAGCTTCCCGGTAATCTGAAGGATTTCCACGACATCTCAGCTTGCCCGCCCGCCAGCCTGCCGCGGGATCCCACCGACATCAAGGCGATGTTGACGGTGCTGGTGGAGGCGGAGAGATGCGCCGTGCGCGGATATACCCACATCTGTAACCTGACGGCGGGAAAGGATCACCGCACCTATGACCTATCCCAAGCGATACTCAACGAAGAGATCGAGCACGAGTCGTGGTTTTCCGAGTTCTTGGGCGAGGGTCCGTCCGGGCACTACCTGCGGAGGGGCGAAACTTCACCATTTGTGTCAAAGTTTCTGAGATGAGTTTGGGGGAGTTTTTTAATCCCCCATCTCCAATTTTTGAGGAGGTTGTCAGCGGTGAGGGTTTTCAGCAGGGAGGAGCTTTCCCGGTACAACGGTAGAAACGGTGCTCCCGCCTACGTCGCCCACGACGGCAAGGTCTACGATGTCACGGAAAGTTTTCACTGGAAAGGTGGAAGGCACCACGTGCTGCACGATGCCGGCCAGGACTTGACCGAGAGCATGGGGAGAGCCCCTCACCCGGCGGAACTTTTGAAAAAATTTCCCGTGGTCGGAATACTCCGTGACTGAAGTCGACCGGCCGCTCATGCTTTTGTCATCACGTGGTGGATATTTACTCCGGAGGTGATTAGTTACCGGTGATGCTCCGGAGGGTTGAAACATGTTCAATTTTTTTGAGCTGCCGCCCCTGCTGCAGGCCTTGCTTGCCACCATTTTCACCTGGGGTCTGACGGCCATCGGGGCTGCCGGGGTTTTCTTCGTCAGTGAGCCGAACAAAAAAATCATGAACGGGATGCTGGGATTTGCGGCCGGCGTCATGATCTCGGCCAGTGTCTGGTCCCTTCTTATCCCAGCGATAGAGATATCGGCCGGCGGAGTTCTTCCGGCCTGGTTACCGGCAGCGATCGGCTTCATGGCCGGCGGTGTTTTCCTGCAGGTCCTGGACAGGATCCTGCCGCACCTGCACCTCGGTTTTCCGGAGAGCAAGACCGAGGGACCGAAGACGAGCCTGCAACGGACCACTCTTCTCGTTCTCGCCATAACCCTTCACAACATCCCCGAGGGGCTCGCCGTGGGAGTTGCCTTCGGAGCAGCGGCTGCCGGCCTTCCCTTTGCCACGACGGCCGGTGCGGTGGCTCTGGCAGTGGGGATAGGGATCCAGAACTTTCCCGAGGGGCTGGCGGTATCAATGCCGCTGAGGCGCGAGGGGCTGTCCCTGCTGAGGAGCTTCTGGTACGGGCAGCTGTCGGCGGTAGTTGAACCGGTTGCAGCCGTGGTCGGGGCGGCGGCGGTCATCGCGTCCCGGGCGATCCTGCCCTATGCCATGGCTTTCGCCGCCGGTGCGATGATCTTCGTGGTTGTCGAGGAGCTGATTCCCGAGTCGCAGGTGGAAGGAAGCGCCGATGTTGCCACTTTGGGTGCGATGCTTGGTTTTCTGATAATGATGGTGCTCGACGTCGCCCTTGGTTAAAAAAGGACACAGGCCTGGGAAACCACCGTTAAATTCGCGGCCCTGAGCAGTTGAGTCAGGTTGAAATGAGGGTGAGTTTTGGTTGTCTCCGATGCTCTCTCCGGAGGTGGGCACAAGCGCCGCCGTGAAGCAGCAGGCAGGTTAAGACAAATTATTTTGAAACTTCCAATTTTAAACAAACACTTTCGGAGCTCCACAATTCACCTGATTTCTCCCCTTCCCGGAGGCAGCACCCGTTCTATTTCCTCCACCGGGACCTCGATCCCCTCGGTCCTGAACTTCACCTGGATCTCGCGGGCGAGCTCAGATTTCTTCCTCGAGCCGGGATAGATCTCGACAACGACCTTTGAATGCTTTTCCACGGCGCTCTTGGGCCCGCAGACGACCACCTGGTCGCCGTCGATGTTCATCACTCCGACCGCCGCCCTCACCGGGACCTTCAGCAGGTTCTTCTTCCCATGGATGATATAGCTGCCCTTGGGGAGGTAGGTCCCCGAGGGCGCCTTCCTCGAGACCTGCTCCGGCAGCGCCCAGTAGACGTCCAGGCTGCCCAGCCCCTCCCGCCACGCCCGCGAGTGCATGGCCGCAAACTCAGCGGCCTCGATGAGGGTGGTCTCCGGGATTTCCCTCCCCGCCGATTTGATCACCACGTGGGGGGCCCCGATTATCTCCGCGTGGAGGTAGCGGTCGCTGGGCTCCATGTGCTTCTCCACTATCTCCGCATTTCCGCTGGCATCCCTCCCCCCGATGACCAGAAACCCGTCCGAGGAGACAAACCAGCGGTGACGCTCGAACCACTTGGGCTTTCGCCTCTTCGGCGGAGGTGAAACCTTGACCTCTGGCTTCGCCGCCTGCATCAGCTCCATTTCCTGCTCCGTCTGCTCCAGGGCCTTTCTCGCCCCGGCCACCTTCTCCGCGAGCTCCTTGTATTCCTGGTAATACCGCGTCGCATTCTCATAAGCCGTGGCCCGCAGCTCCAGCTCCATCGTCTGGCCGGCGAGCTCGATCACAACCCTTCCCTTCTCAAAATCCACCTCCTTCACCGGCAGGGTCCAGCTTTCCCCGGCCTCCCTGGCCCTTTGAAAAGCTTCGGAGGCGCCCTGGCTCCCCTTCTCCTTCCTCAGCTGGTTGAGCGCCGTCAGGATCTCGTCGATCTGGGCGTGGTGGATCGCGATCATGTCGGCCTTCCGCTTGGCCTCCGATGATTTCCGGTAGAACTCGCCGAACTGCAACTGCTGCTCCAGCTGGCGCCGGCGCAGCCTCTCCAGCCGTTGTTCGTACTCCCGCCTCTTCCTCTCACTTTCAGCCATCACCGCCACAGTGCTGAAGTATTCGTCCAGCGCCTCGTTGAAGGACTCAAAGCGTTTGACCTCCTTCCCCAGGTGAACCTTGAAATCGAAGGGAACTACATCGACGGGTTTGCCCTCCGTGAAAACGATGCAGGGGGAGACCTTCTGGGAGAAGAGTTCCTTGATGGAGGCGAGGATGTTCTCCAGATCCTTTGCCGAGGCCTCTCCCGGCTTGAGCCCCTTGTTAATTCCGGAACGGGCGCAGATCTCCTCCGCCAGCGGGCCGCCCAGGCCGAGTTTCACGGCGAGCCCGCGGACGATATCCGGGGCACCGTCCAGTTTTTCCCTCAGGCCGTTGGCGTCCAGCTGCAGCGGGTCAGCGCCGCTGGCGGGCGGGTAAAGGTAGGGCCGCCCCGCCTCGAGGATGCGATGTTTCCAAGCGGCCGCCCGGTAGGGCTGGATGATGTTTTTCTTCGCGTCGCAGAGGATCAGGTTCCCCTCGCCAAAGATCTCGGCAATCAGGATGCGGCCCTCGGTTCCGGAAAAGGTGATCTCAACGATGCGTTCAAAGTCAGGCTGGGCCACGTCCGAGATCTCGGCATTTTCCAGGTGCTTTCTCAGCAGCATCGCGAAGGAGCTGGGCTGCTTGGGGGCCCGGAACTCCCTGGCCGTGAGGTGGATCCTCTGCCCCGGCTGAATCAGCAGATCCCGGCGCCCCTTCTCCCTGGAGCGCAGGCGCAGGATGATGACGCCGTCGACCTCGTAGACATTTTCGATCCTGTCACCAATAGTGTTTTTAAGCTCGCGAACGCAGACCATAATGTCAAAGCTCGACATTGACAACTTCATGATCCCACCAGGTGCATGATATGAATGTGACGGCAAAGCTCACCCTCGCCTTTTCCGGAGCCGGAGCAATTGCAGGCATCATCTCCGCCTTTCTGCCCAACGCCTGGCTGGCCCTGCTCGTTGCTTTTATTTTTCTCTACCTATCTTATAAGCTGACCACGTACTTCCTGAAGAGATCGGCGGCGCCACCGGCAGCAGCCCAGGCGCCGGGGCAGCCACCGACGCCCGCCCCGGTGCAGCCGGCGCCGGGAAGGGCGACCCTGAAGGGCTTCAGGCTCTTCTTTGCCACTCTGGTCACCAAGGGCTCCCCCGGGGAAAAGGATACCGAGGCCAAGTTCTGGTTCTGGCCCTACTACTTCATGTGGTTCATCCTCTGGGTGATGGTGTACACGATAATGCTGCTGTGGTAGTCCCTCCGGTGTTTTTTATCGCCGGAGAAGAATAGTTCAGCGGGGTGGCGAGCGGGATGCAGAAGAAAATCGATGCCCTGGGCGAGAGGAGAGTGAGGATCATCGCCGACCACCGCGAGGAGGCCTCGGGAGTCATCGAGGAGCTCAGGGGGCTGGGCGTTGATCTGGAGGTCTGCCAGCTGAAGGTCGGTGATTTCATCCTCAGCGACCGCGTCGGCGTGGAGCGGAAGTCGGTCGATGATTTCCTGCAGTCGATCGTTGACAAGCGCCTCATGCCCCAGGCCCAGATGCTGCGCGAGACCTTCGAGCGGCCGGTGCTGATAATCGAGGGGAAGGGGCTCTACAACCGTCGGGCAATCCACCCCAACGCCATCAGCGGCACCCTGGCGGCCCTGGCCGTGGACGTCGGCATCCCCATCATCCCGACCGTGGACGAGAAGGAAACCGCGCTGATCCTGGTCGCGATTGCCAGGAGGGAGCAGATCTCCGAAAAGAGGGAGGTCGCCGTCCGTGGTGAGCCCAAGAAGTTCAGCCTGCCCGAATGCCAGCGCTTCATCGTGGAGGGGCTTCCCGGGGTCTCGGCGGTGCTGGCCAAGAGGCTGCTGGAACACTTCGGCACCGTGGAGAGGGTCATGTGTGCCTCCGAGCAGGAGCTCCAGCAGGTCGACGGCATCGGGAGGGAGAAGGCCAGGGAGATCCGGAGGGTCCTGACGGCTATTTACAGCTCTCCTCCACAAACTCCCTGATCAGCTGGATCGCCAGCCTGATGTTTTCCATCGAGGTGGCATAGCTCAGCCGCACGTGCCCCTCGCCGCCGGGACCGAAGCCGCTGCCGGGAACAGCGGCCACACCCTTGGTCTTGAGGAGGGACTCGCAGAACTGGAGGGAGGTCATTCCCAGCTCCTCGATGCTGGGGAAGACATAGAAGGCCCCCTGGGGCTTCAGGCATTTGATGCCGTCAATTTCGTTCAGCCCCCGGACTATTTCATCCCGTCTCCGGCGATATTCGGCGCGCATCTGGGCGACGAAGTCCTGGGGCCCGCGCAGCGCAGTTATCGCGGCCGCCTGGACAAAGCTGGTGGTGCAGGTGGTCGAGGCCTCCTGGATCTTGGCCATCTCCACGATGAAGTCGGCCGGAGCCACCGCGTAGCCCAGCCGCCAGCCGGTCATGGCGTAGGCCTTGGAAAACCCATTCACGCTGATCGTTCTCTCGGCCATCCCGGGAAACTTCAGCGGGTTGCCCTGCTCTCCCTCGTAGACGAGGACGTTGTAGATGTCGTCGGAGAGGATCAGGAGATCGTGATCCACGGCGGCGTCCAGGAGGGGCTTCAGCTCAGCGGCGCTCATGACCGCCCCGGTGGGGTTGTTGGGGTAGTTCAGCAGCAGCAGCCTGGAGCGGGGGGTGATGGCCTCCTCCAGTTTTTCCGCTTCCAGCTTGAAACCACTTTCCTCCGAGACCTGGATGAAGACGGGCTTGCCCCCGACGATCTTCACCATGGCCTCGTAGGTCCAGCAGGGGCTCGGGATCAGGACCTCGTCTCCGGGGTCCAGCGCTGCCGCCAGGGCGCAGAAGATGGCGTGCTTGGCCCCGGGGGTCACGATCACATTTTTTGCCGTGGCCTCAATCCCCTGCCTGGTGAGGTGCTCCGCGATTGCCTCCCTGAGTTCCGGAAGTCCGGCGCTGGGGGTGTACTTCGTCAGACCCCTGTCCAGCGCCTGCTTCGCGGCCTCCTTGATGTGGGCCGGAGTGTCAAAATCAGGTTCACCGACCTCCATGTGGACGATTTTCTTCCCCCCTCTTTCGAGCTCCTTGGCCAGGCCCAGCACCTTGAGGGTGCTGGAGGGGGGTATCAGGGACATGCGTTTGGCCGCCCTCATGGAAGACCCGCTACCATTTTAGGCTCTCATATAAAATCCTTTACTCGATTGCCATGCACTGGATAGACGCGGTGGCCCAGCAGCTCGTGAAAAGGGGCGGCAAACAGGTGATCGCCAGCGGCATCTCGATCTCCGGCCACATCCACATCGGCCACTCCAACGATGTCTTCATCGCCGACGCCGTCCGCCGGGCAGTTGAGGAGCTGGGCCACGAGGCCGAGAGCATCTGGTATGCGGACGACTATGACCCCATGCGACGGGTCCCCTGGCCGCTGAACGAGGGCGAGCTGGCCGAGAAATACAAGCAGTACCTCGGCTTCCCCTACGTCAACATTCCCTCCCCCGACCCCGGCTACCGCAGCTTTGTCGATTACTTCTCCCGGCCCTTCATCGAGGCGCTGCCCCTCTTTGGGATCAAGGTCAAGATCTACTCCGGGGCGGAGGCCTACCGGAGCGGCAGGATGGCCGAGGCGATAAGGGCAGCGCTGGAAAACGCCGCCACCATCAGGTCCATTCTGAACGAATACCGCGACAGGCCTCTGCCGGAGAACTGGCTGCCCGTGGATGCCGTCTGCGAGAACTGTGGCCGGATCTCGACGACGCGGGCCATCTCCTGGCGGGGGGATTACGTGACCTACCGATGCGAGGGCACCGACTACGTTGCCGGCTGCGGCCACGAGGGCGAGGCCGATTACACCCGCGGCGGGGCCAAGCTCACCTGGAGGGTGGAGTGGCCCGCCCGCTGGAAGCTCCTCGGCGTCACCTGCGAGCCCTTCGGCAAGGACCACGCGGTTCGAGGGGGGAGCTACGACACCGGCAAGCTGATAGCGAAAAAAGTTTTCAATTACGAGGCGCCCTACCCCATCCCCTATGAGTGGGTGAGCATGAAGGGCAAGCGGCTGTCCTCCTCCCGGGGCGTGGTCTTTACCCTGAAACAGTGGCTTGAGATCGCGGAACCGGAGATCCTGCGCTACTTCATCTTCCGCAGCAAGCCGATGAAGGCAAAGGAGTTTGACCCGGGCCTGACGCTGCTGGACCTGATCGAGGAATATGACCTGGTCGAGAGCGCCTACTACGGGGGTGGCGAGGAGGGAAAGAGGGAGGAGCAGCAGAGGCGCATCTATGAGCTGTCACAGGTGGGTCAGGTCTCCAAGACCCCGATCAGAAGGATCCCCTACCGGTTTGCCGCAGTTCTGGCCCAGGTCACGACTGATGAGAAGAAGAGCATCGAGATCCTGATTTCAAGGAAGATGCTGGTCAACCCCAGCGAGCTGGAGATAAAGCTGGCCCTGCGCCGCCTGGAGCTGGCCAGCAACTGGGTCCGGGAGTATGCCCCGGAGAACCTGAGGTTCAAGGTCCTGGAGCAGTTGCCCTCCGGAATCTCCCTCACCCCCAAACAGAAGCAGGGGCTGAGACAGCTGGCCGAGGATCTGGCCCAGCGTGAGTTTACCCCGGTTGAGCTCCACAACCACGTTTACTCCGTCGCGGAGAAGGCGGGGCTGCGCTCCGATGAGCTCTTCCGGGCAATCTACCTGGTCCTGCTGGGCCGGGAATCAGGGCCCCGCGTGGGCAATTTTATCTCGGCGCTGGACAGGGATTTCGTCATCGCGAGGTTCAGGGAAGCCTCCCTTTGAGCCCGATCTTCATGTCCGGATTCTCCCGGATCAGCCCCTGGAAGACTTCCTCAAAGCTTTCCCCCGGCGCCAGGGGGCGGCGGAGGAAAATCCCGGTGTGGCCCACCTCGACCCTTCTCGTCAGCACCTGAACCCTCTCCCGGACGATCTCCAGGCCCACCCCGAGGATCTTGGCCACAGCGGCTTCGTTGCCCCTCACCGGGCTCTCCCGATGCCCCGCCGGCGTGGGTTCAATTAACATGAGCCTCTTGTCCACTCCTGGGACCCTGATCCCCCTCTGCAGCTCGTCGACGCCGGCAGCACCCCCGAAGTAGTAGAACTCCAGCTCGTTCTGTCGTGGCTTGACGAGGGGGAAGGTGACCGACCTGTCGTCCTCGATGTAGAGGTGGGCCTTGGGAAGCTGCCAGGGGGTGGCCATCACAATTTCCCGCTTGACCGGGCTCAGGCCTGCCGCCTGGAGGGCCAGCTCCAGCTTGAAGGAGGGAAGGGGGTAGGGGATGACCACGTCGACATCGCTGTCCTTGCTGACATCCCCGCGGGCCACGCTTCCGTGGACAATGGGCCTGAACCCGGAGGACTCCAGGGGCAGCATCACCTCTAGGGCCCTTCTCCTGAGGTCACCCCAGAGCTTCCAGTGCTCCTCGCTGTAGACAACTTCCCTGACGTCGGCTACGCGCGCAGGCCTGACCATGGGATCAAAGCCCTACCTCGTGTTCCCCCACCACAAAATTTTTGTCCGAGACATGAAGCAGCGGCCTGACAAAGGAGATGTTCAGCCTGCCGTCCTTGAAGGCCTCCTTGTGGGCGTGAGCGGCCACCACCCTCCCCCCGATGACGACGTACTCCGGCCCCTCGTGGGTCCAGTCCAGCCGGCACTCCAGGTTGGCCGGGCACTCGACGATCCTCGGAGGCTTTACCTTGAGGGAGGGCTCCCAGCTCAGGTGGGCCTTTTCCAGCTCGTTGACCCCCCGGGGGAAATTTTTGCTGCAGAGGTACATCTGCTTCTTGATCTTCTCCGGCACCAGGTTGAGCACGAATTCCTCCGTTTCACAGATGTTGTGGTAGGTGTCGCTCTCATAGCTGGTGGAGAAGGCGACGATGGGGGGATCTGATTCCACGGGGGTCACCCACGACATCGGGGCGGCGTTTATCCTCCCCTTCCTGTCGACCGTGGTGATGAGCACTATTGGCCTCGGTGCTATCAGCAGATAGGCATCCTTCAGATCCACCTGCATACGATCAGTCCAGACTTTCCTTCAGCCACTTTAAATATTGCGGCCAGCCCCGCTGAATTTTCAGGGAGATGATCTCAGGCACCTGGTAACTGTGGAGTTCCTTTATCCGGGCCATCAGCCGGTCCACCTTTGCCGTCGCCGTTTTTATCAGCAGCAGCACTTCCCCCGCTTCTTCAACCTTTCCCCTCCAGCGGTAGGTCGAGGAAACCGGGGCGATGACGCTCACGCAGGCGGCGAGCCTCTCCGAGACCAGGGCCCGGGAAATCCTCCTCGCCTCACGCCGATCCTTGACCGTGGTCAGCACGATCGAGAACATTTTCCCCAAGCCAAAGTTCAACGCATATGTTTAAAGATTGCCGGTGGTATTTTCTACGGTGCTGCATGTGATCGACGACATTCTCTTCCTGATAGCCCTGTTCCTCTTGTTCTGGGACGCCGTCGGTCTCATAAACCGCTGGTTCAACCTCAAGAAGCGCGGTTTTTCCATCTCCCCCGGCGTCATGATGTGGCGCACGAAGCGGGGCCTCAGCTTCATCAACCGGGTGGCCAAGGCCAGGAGATTCTGGCGGGTTTACGGTGACTTCGCCGTGGTGGCAGGGATAGTCCTGATGGTCTTCGTCTTCATCAACCTGGTGCTCAACCTGACGGTCCTGCTGACCCAGCCCGCCGCGGCCGTCGCCGGGGTGCAGCTGGTGTTGCCGGGCTTGGTCCCTGGCCTGACGCCGGTGGCTTGGATCATCGCGATCGCCACCGTCCTCCTCGTTCATGAATTCGCCCACGGCTTTCTGCTCCGCTCCCAGGGCCTGAGGGTGAAATCGGTGGGGGGGATGCTGGTTCTGGCGATACCGGGGGCCTTTGTGGAGCCTGACGAGAAGCAGCTCGCCAAGGCGCCGGTCCTGAAGCGACTGCGGATGTATGCGGCCGGGGCCTTTTCCAATGTGCTGTTCGCGCTGCTGTGCCTGGCGATAATCCTCCTCCTCATCGTCCCCAAGCCCGGCGCCTACGTCTACGCCGTGGCTAAGGGCTACCCCGCCGACAACCACGGCATCGCCCCGGGCATGAGGATCTACTCCATCGACAACCTGCAGATAAACTCTCCCCAGGATTTCGAGAGTTTCATGAGCCTCACCAGGCCCGGGGAGAACGTGCGGCTGGTGACCAGCGCCGGGGAGATGGTGATAACCTTGGCTCCCAACCCCAACGTCGAGAACCGGGGCTACCTGGGCGTGGCCCTCTTCTCGGCATTTTCGCGCTGGAATTTCTTAAATCCCCTCTTTGTCCTCTGGGCGGCCATGTCCGAGCTCCTGGGCGGCAACGTCTTCCATCCCTTCATTTTCGAGGCCCTAGTGCCCTGGGCCGTTATCGACATCCTGAAGTGGATCTTCGTCCTGAACATAGGCATCGGGCTCTTCAACCTGATGCCGGCGGTGCCGCTTGACGGCGGCTACATCCTGAGGGGGATTCTGGAGAAGTTCACCTCCGAGGAAAGGGCCAGACAGATCACCATGGCGGTTTCGGTGGTGGTGCTGGCCATAATTCTGGCAAACTTCCTGCCTTATCTCAGGTGAGGGCATGGTGGAGATCACGGTGAAGGTAGTCGGTCAGCGGACGCGTCGGTTGAAGGTGGATCCCGGAACCACCATCGCCGAGCTGCTCAAGAGGGTCGGCCAGAACCGTGAAACAGTGGTGGTGAGGCTGAACGGCAGGATTGTCGCGGAAGAGGAGCGGTTGAAAGAGGGAGACCTCATCGAAGTGATCCCTGTTGTGACGGGTGGTTGAATGCTCAGGTGCAGCTTCTGCGGCCGGAGGGCCGTCTACCACAGGCGCTACGCCGGAGTCTTCCTGTGCGACCGGTGCCTGATAAAGAGCGTGGAGCGTCGCTTCCGCCGGGCGATCAACGAGAACAAGCTCATTCTGCCCGGGGAAAGGGTTGCGGTCGCCGTCTCGGGGGGCAAGGACAGCGTCACCTGCATGCACCTGCTTCACGATTACTGCCGGGGCAAGCGCTGCGAGCTGGTGGCGATCACGATAGACGAGGGGATCAAGGGCTATCGCGATGAGAGCCTGCCGATAGCCAGGGAAAATGCCGAGATGCTCGGAGTCGAACACCACGTGGTCAGCTTCAGGGAGGCCTTTGGCGCCACGCTGGATGAGATGGTCAAGGTCGCGGCCCAGAGGAGCACCGGGTTGAATCCCTGCACCTACTGCGGCGTGCTGCGCCGGTCCCTGCTGAACCAGGCGGCGCGGGAGTTGGGCGCGGACAGGCTGGCCACGGGTCACAACCTTGATGATGAGGCCCAGGCCATAATGCTGAACTACATCCGGGCGGATCTCTCAAGGCTTTACCGGCTTGGTCCCGGTTACTCGCCGCGCCAGGGATTTGTCCCCAGGATCAAACCCCTGCGGGAGATCCCCGAGAAGGAGGTCGCCCTCTTCGCCCTGCTCAAGGGGATAAAGGTCCATCTCGCCGTCTGTCCCTACGCCAGCGGCATTCACATGGAGGTCCGGGATTTCCTCAACAGCCTGGAAAGCAACCACCCGAACTCCAAGTTCATGATCCTCCGCATGTTCGACGAGATCAAGCCCCATCTCGAGGCCGCCGTCCCCGGCTTTGAGGCGAGAGGGTGCGAGAGCTGTGGGGAGCCAACTTCATCCACGCTGTGCAAGTCCTGTGAGCTCCTCCAGGGCCTGGGCCTGATGAGGAGGAGAAAAAACCTTATTTTCGTTGAGCCCAGTTAAATCCGGCGGCGGGCTAGGCGGGCAGCTACCCCTTGCCTGTACCACAAATGGGGTTCACGGTGGGCCGAAGCCCGCGGGCGGCGCTCGGAACTGCGCGTCGACCTGGCTTTCGGCGACGAAGTCCTGTCCCACCGGGTCGGCGGCGGCAGGGCTCAGGCCGGAGGGTCTGAGTTAACTGCCCTTGTCTCCCGAACCCCCCAGGGGCGGAAGTCAGCAAGGGTAAGGAGGACGTGCGGCGCTGGTGGCAAACGGGATGGAGCTCGGGGCCAGCCATCGGCTCGCAGGGAAGGCGTCAACCGCGGGCGTGCCCGCCGCCGTTTCACATCCCTTTTAATAAACCGGAGCAGAGTAATGACTGTGCGGGGGTAGCCAAGCCAGGTATGGCGGCAGGTTGCTAAGGCCAACCTGCAGATACCTGTTGGCCCTTCGGGCCTCAGGGGTTCAAATCCCCTCCCCCGCGCCAAAGGCTGATCAAACTGGAATCACTGCTTTCAATATTGACGCAAAATTCGATAAATGGGGGGCAAGGCTGCGAATGAAGATGCGAAGGAACGATCCGCTGGCTTAACCGTATCACGACTGACTAAAATTTTGTCGCCATGTATCTGATCACCGGATCAGGAATAATGAAGGAACCATCTTCTCGCCTTTCGAGGTAACCATACCTTACAAGATTGTCTAGCAGGTAAGTGAGGTCTGATTTGGAGATGGGGCCCAGCTTCCCACTGACTCCCGCATATATCTCAGACCACTTCAGGGCGCCGCTCGCGATTGCCCTTAGCACAACTTGATAGCGATCGCTCCAGCGCAGAATTTTTTTGCTCTCCTCGGCCGCCAGCTTTGCCGCCATCTTCAGAAACCACTCCAAGTCAGCCCTTCCTTCTGAAACGCAGGTGTGGCCATAAAGGGCCAACCACCCTATCAGCCCATCGAGGGCATCTACCACTTTCTCCAGATCTGGCGGTTTGGTTTTAGCTTCTTTGAATCCTCTCTCCAAGAAATCCATTGCCTCTTCGCGATCAAGCCTCCTCAGGTTGATGATCTTCGCATATCTACCATAGAGAGGCGAGCGGGGGTTCTCCAACCCCAAGAAGTCCCGGAGCAGGCCAACCTGGGATCCGGTCAAGATGAACGTTAAATTATCCAAGTTATCGATAGCCCATGCCAGCAACCCGTCGTACTTCATCCTGCCTGCGAGCCTCAAGTACTGCGCTTCATCGATGGCCACAATCATCCTCTCTTCATGGGCCGAAGCCCATCTGTCTGTAACTCTAAAGACATCGGCGAGCGATGCGCCCTTCTCCCTCCAGTCAAGCTGAATTTCAAACCCAGCAATTCTGATCCCGCGCACCTTTTCCAGCCACGATGTAAGGCGATGAGTCCTGCTCAGCCTCGAAAGTTCTTGGGAAAGAGCGTGGTATAAGTAAAATTTTGAGATGGATCCATGGGCAAAGTAAATCTCGCGCAGGTCTATCTTCACAAAGGGATGTTTAGATTCTGATAGTGCGACATTCAGTAGCGACGATTTGCCGAGCCTTCGTATCCCTTGGATTACCACCAATTTTTCCTTTTCGATCGACTCGAGCAGTTCATGTAACTCAGCTTCCCGATTGTAGAAATCTCTCTTTTTCTTCTTAGGTTCAGGATCAAACAGCATTAGTTCTACCCCTTGAACTAGTTCTACCCCTTGAACTATTAAAGATTGCTGCCGGAAGCCTGCGGGAGTTGTTCCCAACCCCCGCGCCAAATAGTTTCTGAGCTGATGCAGATGGGCAGGCGGGGTGTGTTTTCACTGCCCATCGAGGTCTTTTATGCTCTCAGGAGAAGTTAATCTGGGATCACCATGCCGACGGCCGATGAAGGACAGCTTCTGACGGGAAGGGTGGTCTTTCAGTACTTCTACGACTGCGGCGGTGACATCGACCTGGAGAAGATACCTCAGGAGAAGCTCAAGATCGTTCACCGGGTTCCCCCCAAGCGCCTGCGGGTGCTGGCGCCCAAGTATGAGGAGGTCGGCCTGCAGCCGCTGGAGGTCAGCCTGGGGACCAAGAACATCGACGGCCACGAGGCGAGGGTCGAGGGGAGAATCTTCCCCATCGGCGTGATCGAGATTTACACCGTCATCGAGTTTCGCAACGCGGGCCTGGAAAGCCTGATCAAGCTGGTCCGGCTCGATGAACATCCGGTGAAGGTTGCCGGCAGGGAGGTGGAGTTTGAGGCGGTGGCAAGGGAGGATTTTGAGAAGCTGCTCGAGGTGATCAAGCCGGCCATAGTTTCCCCCTACCCGGCGTTCAAACGTCCCGAAACCTACACGCTAATAATGATAACGGATTCTTCCCCCAAGCTGAAGGCGAATGATTTTCTGAGGAGGTTCCGTAAGCAGACGGCCGGCATCCTCCGGGGGGAGAGGGAATGGAAGAAGCTCAGCAGCAAGGAGGTTGAGGACGCCCTCAAGACCTACCTCAGTTACTCTGAGGACGACATCGTGATAGTTGACTGGTATTCCGCGCTGATGAGCGGTGCGGTGAACTACATGGATGACCTTGAGCACATGATCGAACTGGCCAAGATTCAGCTTCTGGAACTCAAGAGCTACGACAAGCTCCTCGACATGCGGCTGGAGCGCGCCTACGATTCGCTGTACGCGGTCTTCACCGGGCCGGGGGTAGGGGTTTTCTGGGGGAGGCGCTGGTACGGCAGGCTGGCCGCGGCGGCCGGGGAGCTGGCTGAGTGGCGGGTCGAGGTGACGGATCTGGTGGAAGATATGAGGAACATCCTGAAGTTCACCGGTGACTGGTATCTGGGAAAGCTCTACCGGATATCCAGCGAGCGTTTCCGCATCCAAGATTGGCTGGCCCTCGTCGACAAAAAGCTGGGGCAGCTGCAGGAGCTCTATGCCATGGCGATGGAAAGGGTCGACGTTCACAGAGCCATGACGCTGGAGCTTCTCATCATCATCCTGATCGCGATTGAGGTGTTGCTGGCCATCGTCATCGGCTTCAAGTGACCGCCCGCCCGCATTTATTCAGCGATCCGATACTCGACGGTGGCGCTGGTTTTTCCTTGCGGACAACTGATGTGAGAGACTTTGGTGAACCTGATGTTCATCATGTTTTTTTATTCTCGGGCGAAAGATAGATGGGGCCCGTAGTCCAGTGGTTAAGACGCCACCCTTACAGCCTCCGGGTAGGTCAGGTGGAGATCCCGAGTTCGAGTCTCGGCGGGCCCACCAAAAAATTCCAGCCCATTTTCCCAATTGTTGGCTCCAATGCGGCTGTTAACACCACCGGGACGGGCCGATTTGAAGTGCAGCAGCTACTTTCGGGAGCGCTGCCCGCTGACAGGTTTCATCAGCTTTTGGATTTCCTCGTGCAGGCGCCTGAAGCGTTCGAGAGCCGGGTGATCTGGACCCAGCTCTGCGCGGAACCACTCCACCGCTTCGCGGTAGCTCCCGCGCCTGTTTTTGATGACGAGCTTGTCCGCGTAGGTCACCACCTTCTCTTCCAAAGTTCTGGGCGTGAAATCCCGGGCCGGTAGCCCGAGCTCCCTGGCCTCCTCGGCCGGAATTCCCGAGCCGATGTGGCGCTCGGCAAATCTGGCCAGGTCCCCCAGCCCCATTTCCCGCAGGATCTTTCCACCGATGACGCCGTGTTCAATCCCGTGGGTCCTCGCGCGGCCGATGTCATGCAGCAGCCCACCAAGGCTGACCAGCTGAAGATCAATGCGGTGACCGTTCTTCCGGATCCTTTGGGCGATGGAGAGGGCGGTGCGCTCAACGGCAAGGCAGTGCTGGACCACGTTTTCCGGGCATCCCGCCTCACGCAGGGCTTCCAGAGCTCTTTCTCTGTCGATCATCCGCTTACCGATATCTCGGGGCTTTGGAACTACTTATCCCTTTTGAAAATTTTTTCGCGAAAGGGAAAAATAAGGAAAAAGTGAAAGAAATTCGGATCCCATGGCGAGAAAAATCCTCCTGAAGTTTCCAGATTTTGAGGCCGAGGTGGAGCTGCTGGAGAAGGACCACCACGAGCTCTGCGAGGCCATCCGGAGCGCCCTGCCCCTTGAGGCGGCGATCGATGTCTGGAAGGAGGAGATCTACTTCGAGATCCCGGTGCAGATGAAGCCCAGGAAGCCCACGACCAGGACAACCGCCGGCGATGTTTCCTACTGGCCCGATGGACCGGCGCTGTGTGTCTTCTTCGGCAGGTCACAGCCAGTGGGCCCGGTGGAAACATTCGGGGTGATCCGGCGGGGCCTTGAGAATTTCCGCAGGCTCAAGGCCGGGGATCGGGTCAGGGTGATTGAGTCCTAGATGACCCCGGTTATTTTCGCCAGCCTTTCCGCGGCCTTTTTCTTCAGGCCGTCCTTCAGCACGGTGTAACGCTCGGGCCTGATCCTGTGCGCGATCGTCAGCGCCTTCACGATGTACCGCGGTGGTATTCCCAGCTCCTTCGCGTTGGTCGGTGCCCCGATGGTCCTCAGCGCCCTTTTGATGGCAACCCAGTCCTCTCCGTGGAGGTAGGCCATCATTATCGTCCCCACGCCGCATTGTTCGCCGTGAAGCGCGGGCTTCGGCGCCGTGATGTCGAGGGCGTGGCTGAAAAGGTGCTCCGACCCGCTGGCCGGCCTGCTGCTTCCGGCTATGGCCATCGCCACGCTGCTTGAGATCAAGGCCTTGACGACTTCCCGCACGCTCTCCTCGGTGCGCTTTCTGATCACCTCGGCATTTTCCATGACGATGTGGTAGCTCACCAGCGAAAGCGTGGCCGCATATTCACTGTAGGGCTCGCCCTTGACGCGGTGGGCCAGCTGCCAGTCCCTGACCGCGGTGAGGTTGGCGATGATGTCGCCGCAGCCGGCGGCCAGCAGGCGGTGGGGAGCCCGCCTGATGATGAGGGTGTCAGCGATGATCGCTATCGGCGCGTGGGTTTCGATTGAGGTGGGCTTTTTGCCCCCTTTGATGGAAGCCCTCGAGGAAGCGATGCCGTCGTGGGAGGCCGCCGTGGGGACCGACACAAAGGGTTTGCCCTCCTGAAATGAGGCCAGCTTGGCCACGTCGATGCTTTTGCCACCGCCAACGCCCAGGAAGAAGTCAACCCTGTCGTGGGAGATCTCCCGCACCCTGGCCACCGTTGCCAGATCCGCCTCGGTTATGATGGTGTGCATGACGTTAAACTTCGCCCGCTCCAGCTGGGCCTTGACCCTGGCGCCGACGAGTTCAAATGTTCTGGGGTCGGCCACGATTAAGGCCCGCCTCCCCAGGCCCAGCTTCCGGCACACGTGGGCCACCCTGGAGATCACCCTGGGACCCATCCAGACCTCGCGGGGCAGCTCAATTTTCTTCGGTTCCTTCACCCCATCCCCGCTCTCAGATTTGCGGATAACTTTATATACAGCCACCACGATTCACTTATTGCTGCTTCTATGCGGCATTTTTGGGGCGTGTTGCTTTGAGTGAGCCGAAGTTTGAGAACCTGAAGGGGACGACGACGGTCGGGATAGTCTGCAGAGACGGCGTGGTCCTGGCCACCGACTCTCGCGCCACCATGGGCTATCTCGTGGCCAGCAAAAAGTCCAGGAAGATCTACAGCATCACGGACAGGATCGCTTTCACCACGGCGGGCGGGGTAGCGGACACCGAGCAGCTGGTCAGCATGATGAGGGCGGAGGCCGGCTACTACGCGATGCATGAGGGCACCCCGATGACGGTTTCAGCCTGCGCCAAGATGGTCTCGAACCTGATGAATTCCTATCTCTACTATGCCAACCTGCTGGTTGGTGGTATGGACGATGACACCCCCAGGTTGTTCTTCATCGACATGGATGGCGGCATGATCGAGGAGAAGATGGTGGCGACCGGTTCCGGGTCTCCGGTGGCCTACGGCGTGCTGGAGACGGAGTTCCGGGAGGACATGAAGACCGAGGAGGCGATCCCGATTGCCATCAAGGCCATCAGGACCGCGATGAAGCGGGACATAGCCACGGGAAACGAAGTGATGGTGGCCGTAGTTACCAAGAAGGGTTATCGCGAGCTCACTCCCGATGAAATTAAAAAACTGGCTTAGGGCAGCTGGAAAAAATTAGGGTGCAAGCATGGCTGCAGAGGAGTTACTTAAGGAAATCAAGGCCGCGGTGAAGGAGACCCCATTTGCCGACGCAGTTACCAACATAGACTTTGAGGGGCCCCGGGTGGTCCTCTACTGCGGAAATCTGGACCTCCTGATGGATAACGGGGAGAAGATAAAGGAGCTCGCCCGCAAGCTCAGGAAGAGGATAATTTTACGCCCCGATCCCTCCATCCTCACGGAGAAGGAGGAGGCCGAGAAGAAGATCCGGGAGCTGGTGCCGCCCGAGGCCAAGATAACCGACATCATCTTCAGCGATGACGTTGGCGAGGTAACGATAGAGGCCGAGAAACCCGGTGTAGTCATTGGGAAGGGCGGGGCCCTCCTCAGGGAGATAATGCACAAGATAAGCTGGACGCCGAAGGTGATTCGGGCGCCGCCGATAAGGTCGGACATCGTGCGCAACATCCGGCTGTCGATGATCTACGGCGGGGCCGAGAGGCGCGAGATCCTGAGAAGGATCGGCCGGCGCATTCACCGGGAGCAGAAGGCCAAGGACGGCTGGATAAGGCTGACGGCCCTTGGCGGCGCCCGCGAGGTCGGGAGGTCCTGCTTTCTGCTGCAGACGCCCGAGAGCCGGGTGATGCTGGACTGCGGCGTCAACGTGGCTTCCGATGACCGCGCCTTCCCCCACCTGGAGGCGCCGGAGGTGAGGCTGCCGGAGCTGGATGCGGTTGTCCTCACCCACGCCCACCTTGACCACTGCGGCTTTATCCCCTACCTGTTCAAGTATGGCTTTGATGGCCCGGTTTACTGCACACCACCGACGCGGGATCTCTCGGTGCTGCTCCTCCTTGATTACCTCGACATCGCCGAGCGCGAGGGGAAACAGCTGCCCTTCACCAAGAGGGATATCGGTTCATTTCTTTCCCACTGCATAACCCTAGAATACGGGGATGTGACGGACATAGCGCCGGACATCAGGATCACCTTCCACAACGCCGGACACATTCTGGGGTCTTCGGTGGTTCACCTCCACATCGGCGACGGCCTCTACAACGTTGTTTACACCGGAGATCTGAAATTTGACCGGACCCGGCTGTTCTCCCCCGCGGTTTACAGCTTCCCCCGCGTGGAGACCCTGGTCATCGACAGCACCTATGGAGGCGCCGAGGACGTCCAGCCCTACCGGACGGATGCCGAGAGGGCCTTCCTTCAGGCGGTGACGGAGACGATAAAGCGCGGGGGCAAGGTGCTCATCCCCGCTTTCGCCGTCGGCAGGGCGCAGGAGATAATGGTTCTCCTGGAGAGTTCCAGGCGCAACAAGCTGATAGACGAGCTGCCCGTCTACCTCGACGGCATGATCTGGGAAGCCACCGCCATCCACACGGCCTATCCCGAGTATCTCTCGCAGGAGCTGCGGGAATTGATATTCAAGGAGGATGAGAATCCCTTCCTTTCCCCCATGTTCACCAAGGTCTCCGGGCCTGACCAGCGGGCCGAGATAATAGAGGGGGAGCCCTCAGTCATTCTCTCCACGGCAGGCATGATGGCCGGTGGCCCGGTGCTGGAGTACTTCAAACACCTGGCCCCCGATCCCAAGAATACCCTGATTTTCGTGGGTTACCAAGGCGAGGGCTCGATGGGTCGGAGGATTCAGAAGGGATGGCGGGAGATACCGATGCAGGATGAGAAGGGAAGGCTGGAGGAGGTCAAGGTCAACATGGAGGTGAAGACCATCGAAGGGTTCAGCGGCCACTCGGATCGCACCCAGCTGCTCAACTACATCAGAAGGCTGTCACCCAAGCCGGAACGGATAATAAGCATTCACGGCGATGACACCAAATGCACCGACTTTGCGGCCACGCTTCACAAGCTCTTCCGGGTCGAGACCAGGGCCCCGCTCAACCTGGAAACCATCCGGCTAAGGTGATCATTTAAGGGACTCGATTTCCCTCTTGGTGAGCTTTCGCTTCTTGGCCCTTTGATCCACGATGGCGCTGTGGCCAAAGGGGTCCATCAGAATTATCCTGGCCCTGGCGCGGCCCTGGATGATCTCCTCGATCTTTCTAAGCCTTCTCTGCGCCGCCTTTCTTTTGGCCGGCGGCGCGGTTTCAGCGACGTAGCTCAGCACATCCTTGACCCGGTTCAGGACCCCCTCGACGTTGGTTATGTACCCCTGGCTGCCGGCTCCGGGGGTTATGGTCACGCCCAGCTCCGGTATTTTTATCATGCCCGTGCTGGACCGGACCACCCTGACCATCATGTCCTCCTCTGACGATATCTGAAATTCATATCGGGCCGCCTCATGCTGTCCGAGGTGGGTCACCTCCGAGTGTTTGAAGTTGCAGTGGCTGCAGGTGACCAACGTCTCCATCGTCTCGCCGAAGTAGGGGATGTCATCGATCCTGCCGAAAACCTGAAAGGTGCCCCTGGCGCCACAAATGGGACAGATCTCGATGGGGAGGACAAACTCCCTTTTCGTCATGAGCCCACCGGATTAAGTGGCAGGCTTCCGGAACTGGAGGCTGATGTACTTTGGCGTGGCAATAACCTTGGTTTCGGTGAGGCGCCCCATGTCGCCGCCGATTCCCTGGCAGATGCCCTTGAGCTGGTCGATGGCCTGCTTCAGCTCCTGGGGATCATGGTTCATCAGAGAGCTGATGTCGAGGATGATGATGTTACCCGCCCTGAGCTCATCAGCCGCTTCCTGAACATCGGCAAGGCTGTTGAGCTCCATGCTCTTGACATAGATGGGCTCAACCTCGCCCAGTTTTCCGGGCTTGCCGGTGCTCTCAACCTCGGTGACCGGTACCTCCTGGATGGTCGTTGGCTCGGAACGGGGCTTGCTAAAAATTTTCTTTAGTGATCTCATGGGCTCTCACCAAAATATCGATTAATCAATATTTAACCCTTTTCCAGATGCCGGGGTCGAAAAAATCCATAGGATAAAAAATATTTGAAGTCACCTGTTTTGGCGCTGTGCCGAGCGGCGTGGTAACCTTTGCTCATCTTCGATCACCTGTCACCACCTCCTCGGCCAGCCACTGCTTCTATTCAGAAGGTGAAGAAGTGTCCCTACTGCGGGACCAGCAGGTTGAGAAAGGCGGGAAAGGCCAAGAATAATCACGTCAGCAAAAAGCTTACAGGTGTAAGGACTGCTCGCGGTTCTTCGGGTCCACTTGGATCTCGAACTCAATGGCTCAGATCAGTGATCGGATGCATTTCTGCAGTGCCAGCAGGCCCATGATGTCGGTCGTGCTCTCCCCTGCTTTGCTTTCGGGCGTCGAGCACCTGTGGCCCCCGCCGCTAAATCCCACCAAGATTTCTCTTCCAGCCTCATCAACATCTTGGGATTTATGAATCGCAGGTCGCCCGCCGCGTTCGCACTTTTGAGAATCTCAGCGTGCTTCCAAAAGCCGCCATATCTCGTCGCCAACATGGTGTATGTTTTTGACGGCTTTTCCCTTGGGCGCTCTCATCGCTGAACCATCGAGGAGGGCCAGGCCTATCGCGAGGGGCTTGCCATGTCTCTCGTCCACGACCACGACGACATCCCCCGCCTTGATCTCGGGGTCTGCGGAGACGATGCCCGGGCTCATCACGTCGGCGCCGTTGACCACGTGGGGCACCGCGCCCATGTCCACGGCAACGCGTTTAAGCTGGATCAGGTCGACCATCTTCAGGGTGGGGAAAAGAAGGCCATTTTTTCGGAAAAACAGCATCCTGCCCCCGCTGATGATCAGATCTATCCCTTCCTCACTTTCCTGAATCTCAACCTCTTTGCCAAGGGTGCCGGCAACCGCCCCGCCGAACCTGTCGCCGACCTCCCGGACAAGATTTTTCAACTCATCCTTGCGCAGCCGGTAGCGCCTTTTGGCGGGCATATTAAAGCCTTGGCGGGATAAACTTAAATATAAGGCTGAAGAAAAGTTGGTGATTTTGATGAGCCAGAGACCGTTGGATATACTGAACAAAGCGCTCGGGTCATCGGTCCTCGTGGGACTAAAGGGTGGACGGGAGTTCCGGGGGAAGCTCAGCGGCTTTGATGTCCACGTGAACATCGTGCTTGAGGAAGCTGAGGAATTACAGGGAGGAGAGGCCACCAAGCGCTACGGCACCATGGTCATCCGTGGTGACAGCGTGGTCTTCATCTCGCCGGCCGGGTGATTTTGATGGTCAAGGGAACACCCTCGATGGGTAAAAGACACAAGGTTGTCCACATCAGGTGCCGCCGCTGCGGGAGGCGCGCCTACCACGCCCAGCGCGGCGTCTGCGCTGCCTGCGGCTACGGGAGGGACACCCGCATCAACCGGTACCGGTGGAAGACAAAAACTGTTCAGAGGCTCAGGCTGCGGTAGTGCCTTCCCCCCGGTTAAAAAATCTCTTAAGGCGAAGAGATGACTGTTTTACTGTGGGCCGGTAGATCAGTTGGAAGATCACTCGCTTGGCAAAGGGGAAAATCCAGATTGCGAGAGGTCGCGGGTTCGAGTCCCGCCCGGTCCACCATTTATCCACGCCGGTTGTCGCTGAGACCCGATTTTCCGTTAAAACCCTTTCAGTCAAAACTCTGCCAGCCAAAAGAGATATGGTTGTAACAATTAACTTTCATGGGGTGGACCCCTGGCAATTATCCCCAAGCGGAGTAAAAGAGCGAAGGGAGCAGATGACCTGAGAAGAGGCCTGATGCTTTTCTTGGTCTTATTTTGCCTGTCCATCGTCATCCACGAAACCTTTCATCTGGTCGTGGCTCGTTCACTAGGTTACCGCGCGGAGGTCTTCTACGGGATCAACCTCCTCAACGTTTATGGCTACGTTCATGTGGAACCCCCGGCCGAGGGCTTCATCCCCACCGTGCTCCTTTTTGGCGCGGGTGGGCTGGGGACCGCCCTGGTGTTTTTCATCCTGTGGTCAGCCATTGAGGACATCTTGGCCAAAATATTGCTGTCCTTTTTCACCCCGATGCAGCTGGCCTATGGGGTTCTGGAGCCGCTGTATGGGCTTCGACTGATCCAGATAGATGCCCTGAGCATCTGGCCCATCCTGGCGGGACTGATCGCCCTGGTTGTCTTCAGAGTAATCTACTGGAGAAGGGGGCTCTGGTGATGGGGAAGATCCTAAAATTTTCAGCGGAGAATCGTTTTATCGATTGGATTTTATATTGTTTGACGTAGTTCTATTGGGGCCTGTAGTCTAGTGGTATGACGTCACCCTGACACGGTGAAGGTCGAGGGTTCGAATCCCTCCGGGCCCACCATTTTTACTGAGTCAGCATTTTCAAGAGATTGGTATGCTTTTCGATGAATTCTCAAGCGCGGCGGTAAAAACGGCAGCCAGCTGGCCCCTGATCCTGGCTTCGCTTCGGAGAAAAAAGGCTCGGTGGCAGCTATTTTTATTCCCAAGGATAGTTGCTGTTGATGAAGCTGATACTCGTCTCTGCAACCGACCAAGCCGCGAGAAATATATCTGCCCGGTTGTTGGAATTTTACGACTTTGAGAGTTCCACATCCCGCTCAAATATTTACTTGGGAAAAAAGGTTCAGATGATGATTGTCGATGGTGAGTCAACTAAGATTGAATCTCTCCCGGTTCAAGCTGAAGAAGTGATCGTGGCATCGAGGCATGCCAGCGAGACCGGGAAGCCATCTCTCACGGTGCATGTTCCCGGAGAACCGGGGAAGGGGCAGCTGGCCCTGGCCAACCCCTCGACTGTGAAGACGGCGTTGAGATCATTGCGGGAGTCTCGCGAAGAAATGGGGCTTGATTACGAGGTTTCCCTAGAAGCCACCCACCACGGACCCACGGGATTGGCCGTCCCCGTCACCTTCGTCGAGATCGGCAGCGGGCCGGAGCAGTGGGCCGACAGGAGGGCCGGGGAGGCCGCCGCCCACGCGATAATGAAGGCGGTCTCCCCTGAGGTGAAGTGCCTGAACGCCGTCGGTCTCGGTGGTCCACATTACGCCCCCAGGCACACGGAAATAACTCTGGAGACGGATGTCGGCGTGGGTCACATCCTCCCCAAGTATGTAAGTTTCGATGAGGGCCTGGTGGAGCTGGCGGTTCGCCGCACTTGCGGTGGTGCCCAGCTGCTGGTGCTCGACTGGAAGGGATTGAGCGAGGAGCAGAGGAAGGTGGCCCAGAGGGTGGCGGAAAGGCTGGGGATCCGGGCCCAGCGTTCGCGGGAAATCATCGAGCGCAAAAAGCTTTAAATCGATACCGGGGAAAATCAACAGCGAAAAGCAACGGAAGTGTCCTTGTGACCAGAATTGAAAATGCCGTGTTCACTCCTGAAACGGGGTTTACTTCGCTGACCAAGGCCGTTGTCGCAACGCCGGAGAAGCCCAAGAGCAGCGAGGCGAAGACAGTTACCACTGAAGAGCTCGAGCAAATCCTGCAGCGGGCCAAGGCCAGGATAATCGCCGTGGGCTGCGGCGGTGCCGGTTGCAACACGATCTCCCGCATGATGGGCGTCGGCATACGCGGTGCCCAGACCATCGCGATAAACACCGATGCTCAAGATCTCCTCTACACCACCGCCGATCGAAAGATACTGATCGGCAAGGACATCACCGGAGGGCTCGGCGCTGGCAACGATCCGGAGAAAGGCGAGGCGGCGGCGAGAGAGGACGAGGCGATCATCAAGGATCACATTTATGGTGCCGACCTAGTTTTCGTGACCTGCGGCCTGGGCGGCGGCACCGGGACGGGATCGGCGCCCGTGGTGGCGGAAATAGCCAAGAAGCTCGGCGCCCTCACGGTCTCGGTGGTCACGCTTCCCTTCACCGTCGAGGGGACGAGAAGGAGAAAAAATGCTGAGCAGGGCCTGGCCAAGCTCCGCGCCGTCTCGGACACGGTGGTGGTGATTCCCAACGACAAGCTGATGCAGCTGGCCCCCGACCTGCCGATAGGCGCCGCTTTCAAGGTCTCGGACCAGCTGTTGATAGATGCGATAAAGGGAATCACGGAGATGATAACGATGCCCGGGCTGATAAACCTGGACTTCGCCGATGTCCGCACGGTGCTGAAGAATGGCGGTGTTGCCATGATCGGCATCGGGGAGTCAGATACTGTCAACAGAAGCGAGGAGGCGGTGGAGGAGGCCCTCAACAGCCCGCTTCTTGACGTCGACATCACCGGGGCGAAGGGGGCGCTGATCAACATCGTGGGCAGCCCCGACCTCACGCTTGAGGAAGCTCAGAAAATAGTGGCGAAGGTCGCGGAGTCCTTGGACCCCAACGCCCACGTGATCTGGGGCGCTCAGATTTCGCAGGAGATGAAGAACTCGGTGAGGGTCATGGTCGTGCTCTCGGGGGTTCACTCTCCCTACGCGGTGGGGCCGGGGGAGCAGCCGGCTAAGCCCGGGGAACCGATCGATCTGGGACTGGGGTATCTGTAATGCGCAAGTTTCTTCATGAGGCCAAGCGAGTTCTTGCGGTAGCGAGAAAACCGGATCAGGAGGAGTACCTTCAGGTGGCAAAGGTTGCCGGCCTGGGCATTCTGCTGATCGGGTTTGTTGGCTTCGTCATCATGCTGATCAGTTATTTCATCCAAGGAATGCTGGCTTCCTGAGGAGATCCCTATGGAGGAAACACAAAAGCCCGCCATCTTCGCCATCAGGACGACGATCGGACAGGAGAAGAACACCGCCGACATGATCGCCTCCAGGGCCAAGAACTTCAAGCTGCCGGTCAAGGCAGTGCTCGCCCCCACCGGCATCAGGGGCTATATTTTCGTCGAGGCGGTGGGCAAGACGACCATCGAGCGAGTCCGGGCGGGAATAAAACACGGGAAGGGCATGGTGGCCGGAGAGGTCCCGATCACCCAGATAGAGCAGTTTCTGGTCCCGAAGGCCGCCGTGACCGGCATGGAGGTCGGAGATGTCGTGGAGCTCATTTCCGGACCCTTCCGCGGTGAGCGGGCCCGGATCATCAGGGTTGATGAGGGGAAGGAGGAGATAACGGTGGAGCTCTTTGAGGCCACGGTGCCGATACCCGTGACCGTTCGCGGTGACTCGGTGAAGATCCTGCAGAAGAAAGAAAAGGAGGGAGAAGGTGAAGGCAAGTGAAGTGAAGCCCGACATGAGACGCATCGAGCTCGAGCTGACCATTGTGGAGATGGAGGAGCCCAGGCCCTACACGCGGCGGGACGGCAGGGAGGGCCGAGTCGCCACCGCCACCGGCGAGGATGATTCCGGCCGCGTCAAAGTTTCCCTCTGGGATGCCGATGTCGACCGGGTTAAGGTTGGCAGCAGGATCAAGATAACCAACGGCTATTCCCGGATGTTCCGCGGCGAGGTCCACGTTAGCTCTGGGATCTACGGTAAGTTGGAAGTCCTGAGCTGAGATCATTGAGGCAGCTTTATGACCAATCCCCTTCCGGGTTACCGGTGATCAAGGTTGTGCCCAACCATAGTGTTTTTAACGTTCGCGGCTTATTTTTGAGGGAACGTTACATCGCTCAGGTGCAGAATTATGGAGTCCAGGGTTAGGGTCATGGTGGAAGGGGGCAAGGCGAACCCCGGGCCACCCCTGGGTCCAGCCCTGGGACCTCTCGGGGTCAATGTGGCGCAGGTCGTGGCCAAGATAAATGAGGCTACCAGCGCCTTCGCCGGAATGAAGGTTCCCGTTACCGTGGTGGTGAAAAAGAAGACCAAGGAATTCTCGATTGAGGTGGGATCGCCGCCGACCGCAGCCCTGATAAAGAAGGAGCTGGGCCTGGAGAAGGGAGCCAAGGCGACCGGCAGCGAGGTCGTTGGAAACCTGAGCCTCGCCCAGGTGATCAAAATTGCCAAGCTGAAGTCAGGGTCCAGCCTGGCCAAGAGCCTGAGGGCCGCGGTCAAGGAGGTGCTGGGGACCTGCCTGAGCCTCGGGGTGACGGTTGAGGGCAAGGACGCCCGGGAGATCCAGCGAGAGATAGACGAGGGAAAGCACGACGAGGAGTTGAAGTGAATGGCGGAAAAGGCCAAGGACCTGTTGAGCGCGGTGAAAATGGCCAGGGCGGCCAGCCCCAAGAGAAATTTCAGCCAGTCCTTTGAGATCCAGATTGCCCTCAAGGAGATAGATCCAAAGAAGCCCGAGGGAAAGATAGCCGAGGAAGTGGTGCTGCCTCACTACCCCGGGGAACCCAAAAGAGTGGTGGTCTTTGCCGACGGTGAGCTCGCCCGCAGGGCACGTGAGGCCGGAGCCGTTCGGGTTCTGGGAAGGGAGGAGATAACGGAGCTGCAGAAGGATCGCAAGCAGGTGAAGAAGCTCGCGGAGGAATTTGATTTTTCCATTGCCCAGGCCGACCTGATGATTCTCATCGGCAAAGCCCTGGGCCCTGTTCTCGGGACGAGGGGCAAGATGCCTAAGCCCGTTCCTCCCACGGCCGACCCCGCCCCGATCATCGAAAGGCTGAGGAGGAGCGTGAGGATCGCGACCAAGGAGCAGCTGGCGGTCAGCGCCAAGATTGGGGTGGAGTCCATGAGCGACGAGGAGATCGCCGCCAACGCCAAGGCGGTTCTGGACGCGGTGGAGAAAAGGCTGGGGGATGTCTCCAAGATCGCCGCGGTGAGGATAAAGACCACGATGGGAAAGCCGGTTGAGCTGGAGGTGCAGGCGTGAGGCCCAGAAAGGCGGAGATTCCTTCCTGGAAACAGGAGGTCGTCGCTGAGCTGATAAAGCTGATGGAGAGCTACCCCGTCATCGGGATCCTCGACATCTCAGATCTCCCCGCCAGCCAGTTCCAGCAGATGCGTCAGAAGCTGAGGGGACAGGCAGAGATCGTCGTGGCTAAAAACACGCTGGTCTCGATAGCGATCAGGGAAGTTTCCAGGAAGAAGGACCCCAAGCTGGCTGAGCTGGCCTCCTTCCTCAGGGGACAGACGGGGGTGATCTTCACCAGGATGAACCCCTTCAAGCTGAGCCGGCTCCTGCGCGAGAGCAAAATCAGCGCCCCCGCCAAGCCGGGAGCGAAGGCGATGAAGGATGTCGTCATCCCCGCCGGCGAGACCGACTTCGCCCCGGGTCCAGTGGTGGGAGAGCTCCAGCGGGTGGGGATAAAGGCCCGCATCCAGGCGGGCAAGGTGGTGATCCTCGAGGACTGTCACCTTCTGAAGGCCGGCGACATCATCTCCAAGGAAATAGCCGACGTCCTGCCGAAGTTCGGCATCCTGCCATTGGAGCTGGGCCTGAAGCTCCGCGCCGCTTATGAGGACGGCATGATTTTCACCGGAGGGGTCCTTGAGATCGATGAGAAAAAGACGCTGGAGGAGCTGCGCCTCGCCAGCCTGAGCGCGTTCAACCTAGCCCTGAACGTGAACTACCCGACTCCCCTCACCATCGGCCTTATGATAATCAAGGCCCACGCAGCCGCGCAGAATCTTGCCCTTAACGCCTGTCTGCCCGTGGCCCAGGTCCTGCCCATGCTGCTGGCGAGGGCCAACGCCGAGATGCTGGGTCTGGCCAGGGCGGTTGCCGGCAGGGATCCACAGGCGCTGGACGAGGAACTGAGAAGCATGCTGGGCCTGAGCGCACCCGCTGCCGCCTGAGCAACGACTGCGGGCAGATCCTGGCGTCAGGTGTTCTGAAGGGGGTGTCCTAGTGGCTCCCGCGTGTCCTGATCCCGGTTCTTTTGAAGTGCAAGAGTTAAAAAGGAACAGTTTATATTGGTATGTGCACAAAGAAAAAGGGGTTTGAAAATGGAATACGTTCACGCAGTTCTGCTGCTGCACAGCGCCAAACAACCTGTCAACGAGGAAAATTTGAAGAAGGTAATCGCGGCTGCAGGGTTGCAGGTTGACGAGGCCAGGGTTAAGGCCATGGTCGCAGCGCTCGAGGGAGTCAACATCGACGAGGCGATCAAGAGCGCGGCCGTCCCCGCTGTTGCTGCACCTTCTGCTCCGGCTGCTCCTGCCAAACCAGAGGAGAAGAAGAAGGAGGAGAAAGTCGAGGAGAAGAAGGAAGAGGAGGCCTTGGCCGGGCTCGGTGCGCTGTTCGGCTAGAAGGAAAATTTTGTCAGCTCCTTTGCTCCGCTTGGGTCCAGGCGCCAGGGGTGCAGCCTTAGCCTTGACTGTCCTGAGCGGAGAAGTCTTTTAACTTTGTCATCGATATTTGCTTGTCGGAGTGATAACTTGAGGGACATCTATCGAGTGAACCTCTTCCGGAGCAGGGGCTTCGCGCGGAGGAAATGCCCGAGGTGCGGCAGGCTCTTCTGGACGCTGGACCCCGAGAGGACCACCTGCGGGGACACTCCCTGCGACGAGTACACCTTCATCGGCAACCCGCCGACGAAGAGAAGGTACAGCCTGGCGGAGATGGAGAGAACCTTTCTCAAGTTCTTTGAAAGACATGGCCACAAGATCATCAAGAGGTACCCCGTGGTTTCCCGGTGGCGCGACGACATCTTTCTCACGATCGCCTCCATCGCCAACTTTCAGCCGTGGGTCACCAGCGGCCTGGTCCCTCCGCCAGCCAATCCCCTCGTGGTGAGCCAGCCCAGCATCCGCCTTAAGGACATCGACAACGTGGGGCGCTCGGGGAGGCACCTGACCCTTTTCTTCATGGGGGGCCATCATGCCTTCAACTCAAGGCGGCAGAAAATTTACTGGACAGATGAAACGGTGGAGTTCTGCCACCAGTTCCTCACCGATGAACTCGGGATAAAACCCGAGGAGATCTCCTACGTCCAGGATATCTGGGAGGGCGGTGGAAATGCCGGCGAGGATTTTGAGGTCATCGTCCGCGGCCTTGAGGTGGCGACGCTGGTCTTCATGCACTACGCCGGTGAGGGGGGCAACTACCGGCCCCTGCCCCTGAAGATAGTGGACACCGGTTATGGAATGGAGCGCCTGACCTGGCTGTCGCAGGGCAGCCCCTCGAGCTACGAGGCCATTTTTGCACCGATGATTGAGCACCTCTCCAGCCTTGCCGGAGTGAAGATGCCGCCCACCGAACTACTGCAGGAGAACTCTAGGCTTGCCGGACTCATCGACATCGAGGGCGGGCGGGAGCTGAAGCAGCTCAGGGCGAAGGTCGCGGAGAGGATGAAGATGAGCGTTGAGGAGGTGGACAGTTTACTTTCGCCGCTGGAGTCGATTTACGCCGTTGCCGACCACCTTCGCTGTCTGGCCTTCATGTTCGGGGACGGGATAACACCGAGCAACGTTCGCGAGGGTTATCTCTCCCGGCTGGTCCTCAGGCGGACGCTGGATCTCATCCGGGGGTTGAACATCCAGCAGCCGCTTTCCGAGCTCATGGCCTTCTGTCTGGAGACCCTGTACGGGCAGTTCCCCGAGCTCAAGGAGCGCTCCAGCTACATCTTGGAGGTGGTGGAGCTTGAGGAGCAGCGCTACCGGGATGCCATCGCCAGGGGGAGCAGGCTGGTGGAGAGGATCGCCGCCGAGCTGCGCGCCCGGGGGGAGCCGCTGCCGCCGGAAAAGCTCACCGAATTCTACGATAGCCACGGGCTCAGGCCGGAGGTGGTGAAGGAGGTTGCCAGCAAGTTCGGCGTCAGGGTGGACATCCCCGAGGATTTCGACATCAGGGTGGCCAAATCACACAGCAAGAGCCGCCATGTGCCCGAGCAGGTGGTCCCGGTCCCGGCGGAGAGGCTTCGGGGCCTTCCCCCGACCAAGCTGCTTTACTATCAGGACCAATATCTGCGGGAGTTCTCGGCCAGGGTGCTGCGGGTCATCGACAATTATGTGGTCCTTGACCGCACGGCCTTTTATCCCGAGGGCGGCGGGCAGCCGAGCGACATCGGGGTGCTCGAGGCCCGGGGGGTGAAGGTTGAGGTTCAGAACGTGGTGAAGAGCGGGGACCTGATTCTGCACCAGCTCCAGGCGGGTGGCCTCAGGCCGGGTGAGAGGGTGGTGGGCAGGATAGACTGGGAGAGGCGGAGGGCGCTGATGGCCCACCACACGGGGACCCACATCATCCTGGGGGCGGCGCGGCGGGTCCTGGGCCCTCACGTCTGGCAGCAGGGAGCTCAGAAAGGAGCCGAGCGTTCCCGGCTGGACATCTCACACCACAAACGGATTGAGACCAGGGACCTCCAGGAGATAGAGCGACTGGCCAACGAGGTCGTCGTCCAGAACCGCGCGGTCAGGGTGCAGTGGATGAACCGCAACGAGGCGGAGCAAAAATATGGCTTTGATCTCTACCAGGGGGGAGTGGTTCCCGGGAAGCTGGTCCGGGTGGTGGACATCGAGGGGTGGAACACCCAGGCCTGCGCCGGCACACATTTTCAGCGCACGGGTGAAGTCGGCCTCATCAAGATCATCAGGACGGAGAGGATTCAGGACGGGATTGAGCGCCTGGAGTTTTCCGTGGGCGAGGCGGCGCTGAGGCACGTCCAGGAGCTGGAGAGTCAGCTGAGCAGCGTCGCCGGGATTCTGAAGGTTCCCCCGGAAAAGGTCACCTCCGCCGCCCAGAAGCTGTTTGAGGACTGGAAGGCCGCGCAGAAGGAGGTGGAGCGGTTGAGCCAGAGGGTTGCCGAGCTGATGCTGGCGGAACTCCGCTCCCGGGCCAAGCCGCTGGGGAGACTGAGGGTTATCGCGGAGGAAGTTGCAGGGGCCAGTTCCACCGAGTTGCTCAAGATCGGGAGTGCCCTCATTTCAGCCGATGGTTCCCTGGTGGCGATCCTGGGCTCGGGAAATGACCTGGCGAGAATAGTGGTGATGGCCGGTGCCGAGGCGGTGAAGGCGGGCGTGGATGCCGGGGCGATTGCGGCGGAGGCGGCCAGGGTCGTCGGCGGCGGTGGGGGCGGCAGGCCGGAGCTCGGGCAGGGCGGCGGACCAAAAGTTGACCTTCTGGCTGCCGCGCTGGGGCGGGCGAAGGAGACCTGTGAAAAGCAGCTAAATCTGTGAGCCTTGGAACCCCGTCTCGCGGCGGAATCCCTTCAGCAGTGGGGATAAAATGGCGAATGCATCTTTTTTATTGTTGTTCGGGTAGTTTTTAGGTGGCGATGTCATGGTGAACTGGACTGAAATCGATGCCAAGTGGCAGGCCGCCTGGCGCGAGGCGAGGCTCTTTGAACCAGAGCCGAGCGACAAGCCGAAGTTTTACCTGACCGTCGCTTACCCTTACGTCTCGGGCCCGATGCACATCGGCCACGGTCGCACCTACACCGTCCCCGACGTGATCGCCCGCTACAAGCGCATGCGGGGCTACAACGTCCTTTTCCCGATGGCCTATCACTTCACCGGGACACCGATCGTGGGGGCGGCCAAGCGGGTCGCCCGGCGTGAGCCCGGCTTCATCAAGGTCCTGACCCAGCGCTACAGGATTCCCGAGGAGATGCTCAAGGATTTCGAAAACCCCAAGTTTTACGCCGACTACTTTGCCCGCCAGAGCGAGCTGAGCTACCGGAAGGGCATGGAGAGGCTCGGTTATTCCATAGACTGGCGCCGCGAGTTCACCACCATTGAACCCAGCTACAGCAAGTTCGTCACCTGGCAGTACCACAAGATCCAGAGCGCGGGGCTGATCGTGAAGGGCAAACATCCCGTCAAGTGGTGCCCGAACGATGGCAATCCCGTCACCGATCATGACCTGCTTGAAGGCGAGGGGGTGGAGATAGTCGAGTTCACGCTGCTGAAGTACCGGTGCGGGGACCAGATCCTGCCCGCGGCCACGCTGCGCCCGGAGACCGTCTTCGGCGTGACCAACCTCTGGCTCAACCCCGGGGTGAATTACGTCAGCGTCAGGGTCGGGGGGGAGAACTGGATCGTCAGCGAGCAGGCGGTTGAGAAACTGCGCCAGCAGGGTTTTGACGTCGGCGAGGTCAGGCCGGTGAAGATAGATTTCACCAAGAAAGTTGAGGTGCCGCTGACTCACAAGCTGGTGCCGATCCTGCCCGCGAGCTTTGTGGACCCGGAGAACGCTACTGGCGTCGTCGGCTCGGTGCCGGCGCACGCGCCCTATGACTACGTGGCGCTGCAGGAGCTGCAGCAGAATGCTGAACTCCTGCTCCGTCACGGCATAGATCCTCAGGAGGTCGCGGGGATCAGGCCGATCTCGCTGATCGAAGTTCCCGGCTTTGGTGAATCACCAGCCGTTGATGTCGTCAACCGCATGGGGATCAGACATCAAGGGGATCCCAAGCTGGAGGAGGCCACGGCCGAGGTCTACCGGAACGAGTTTGCCAAGGGCAGGATGCGATCCTGGGTTCCGAGGTATGCGGGAGTCCCTGTTTCTCAGGCCAAGACGGCGGTGAAGGAGGAGTTGCTCGCGGCGGGAGAGGGGGCCATCATGTACGAGTTTTCGGCCCGGCCGGTGACCTGCCGCTGTGGCAGCCCCGTGGTGGTGAAGGTCGTTGAGGATCAGTGGTTCCTCAACTATGCTGACGAGGAGTGGAAGAGGAAGGCCAGGGAATGCCTCGCCCGGATGCATCTGGTACCCCCCGAGACCCGCGAGCAGTTCAGGCACACCATTGACTGGCTTCACGAGTGGCCCTGCACCCGCATCATCGGCATGGGGACTCCGGCCCCCTGGGCGCCCAACTGGATAATCGAATCCCTCAGCGATTCCACAATTTACATGGCCTACTACACCATTGCCCACATCCTGAAGACGGTTGACCCCAGCGCCCTGAACGATGAGGTGTTTGACTACATCTTCTACGGGAAAGGAGACCCGCGGGAGCTGTCGCGCGCGACCGGCATTGAGCTGGAGAAGCTGGAGAGGATGAGGAGGGAGTTCACCTACTGGTATCCCCTTGACTACCGCATGTCGGCCAACGAGTTGATTCCCAACCACCTCACCTTCCACATCTTTCACCACGCCCTGCTCTTCCCCGATCTCTGCCCGCGGGGAATAGTGAGCTTCGGCATCGCGGTGCTGGAGGGGCAGAAGATGTCATCCTCCAAGGGAAACATCGTGGCGATCAACGAGGCCGTGGCGCAGTACGGGGCGGACACCGTCAGGCTTTATCTGATGTCGACGGTGGAGCCGTGGCAGGATTTTGACTGGCGGGCCAACGAGGCCTTTGCCATGCAGAAGAACCTGGAGCGCTTTGTTTCCTTGGCGGAGGAGATAATTGCCCTGCCCGAGGAGAGGATGCCGAGCTTTGACCAGCCGGCGAAGTGGCTGCTGAGCCGGCTTCAGGGGCACATCAGGGCGACGACCGAGGCCCTCGACAGCTTTGAGACCAGAAAGGCGACGCAGCATGCCTTCTTCATGCTGATGCAGGATGTCCGCTGGTTCATGAAGAGGGAGAGCCGTCCCGAGGTGAGGGCCTTTGTCCTCAAGAGGGTGCTGGACTCTTGGCTCAGGCTGCTGGCCCCGCTGACCCCCCACATCTGCGAGGAGCTCTGGGAAAAAATGGGGAAGAGGGGGTTTGTCTCGGTGGCGGAATGGCCGGCGGTGGAAACCGGGCTGGTGAACAGGGAGGCGGAGTTTGCGGAGAACTTTATCGTCAGGGTCCTCGACGATGTCGGCAGGATAGTCAAGGTGATGAAAAAGGAGCCCAAGAAGCTGTGCCTCTATGTGGCCCAGGACTGGAAGTGGCGGGCGTTCTTGATCGCCGCCGAGCATTCCCGTGCCGGGCCGGTTGATCTGGGGAAGCTGATGAGGGAGGTGGAGAAGAGGCTGGGGCTTAGGATCCAGAGGGCTGAGCTGGCCAGGTTCCTCCAGCAGATGGTGCAGGAGATAAGGAAGCTGTCAGAGGAGGAGCTGGCCACCGTCGCTTCCACCGCGGTGGATGAGCTGCAGATACTGAGGGAAGCTTCAGATTTCATCGGTAGGGAGCTCGGGCTGAGCGAGGTGTTTGTCTTCCGGGCCGATGACCAAACCCGCTATGACCCCCAGAACCGGGCGGTGCTCTCCCTGCCCCTGAGGCCGGCCGTCTATCTTGAGTGATGATCCGGATGCTGAGGTTGAGAAGGGCCATCGGTGACCTGCTTTACCTCCTGGATCACGGTTACCCCCGTGAATCGGCGGTCAACTTCGTCTCCAACCACTACCGGCTGCCCCGGGAGCAGCGGCACCTGCTGGCGCGCTGCGTTTTTTCCAAGAGGGAGGCCGGGGAGCACCGGCGAAAGCTGGTCAGGATGAGGGGCGTCAGGGGCAGGAGGCTGGGGGTGGACGGCTACAACGTGCTGATAACGATCGAGAGCCTGCTCACGGGGAAGACGGTGGTCCTGTGCAACGATGGCGTTCTCCGGGACCTGAGGGCCATTTTCGGCAAGTACCGCGTGGGGCCGGCCACCCTGCGCGCGGTCTCGGCGCTGGTCCAGCTGTTGGAGAGGGCGGGGCCCCGGGAGGTCATCGTGTTCTTCGACAAGCAGGTCAGCCACAGCGGTGAGCTGGCGGCCGATGTCCGGGCGAGGTTGAAAAGTGCCGGCCTGCGCGGTAACTCCCTCGCGGTGGCGGGCGTCGACCTGAGGCTCAGGGGCTTTGAAGTTGTCGCCAGCAGCGATCGTGCCGTGATCAAAAGGGCCAGGGCGGTCTGGGACATCCCTCAGGAGTTGCTGAGGCTGAAGGGAGTTCCCTCCCCGAAAGTGGTGAGGGTGACCGGATCCGGGATCAACCTTTTTAGGCGGAAGACTTCATTCGCGGGCCGGGGCCGTGGTCCCCGATCGGCGTCGGTGTCAAGCGACCGTCGCCGTCGGTTGTCGTCGAGGATTTGAAAATTCTGGGCGGGCACCATCACTTGAGCGGGTGCCAGCAGGCGACAAAGTGGCCCCTTTTCACCTCGACCAGAGGCGGTGCCTCCCGCCGGCACTTTTCGTCCGCATAAGGGCAGCGGGGATTAAAGGTACAGCCCGGTGGTGGGTTGGCCGGGCTCGGCACCTCCCCGGTGAGAGTTATCTTTTTCCTCTTGACGGTGGGGTCGGGGATGGGGATGGCCGAGAGCAGCGCCCGTGAGTAGGGATGCATCGGGCGCCTGAAGAACTGTCCCGTGTTTGCCAGCTCGACGATTTTGCCGAGGTACATCACCGCTATCCTGTTGCAGACGCACTCGGCAACGCTGAGGTCGTGTGTTATGTAAAGGTAGGTCAGGTTGAATTCCCTCTGCAGCTCCTGCAGCAGGTTGAGGATCTGTGCCTGGACGGAGACGTCGAGCGCCGAGGTCGGCTCATCGAGGACGACGAATTCCGGGTTGGTTGCCAGGGTCCTGGCGATGGCGATGCGCTGCCGCTGTCCCCCGCTGAACTCGTGGGGATATCTGCGGAGGTGGTCTCTGGTCAGCCCCACCTTGTACAGCAGATCAAGCACCCTTTCCTCCAGCTCCTGTCCCCGGGCCAGCTTGTGGATGACCAGCGGTTCTCCGACGATGTTCTTGACGAGCATGCGGGGGTTGAGCGATGTCGTGGGGTCCTGGTAAACTATCTGCAGCCGCTTCCTCATCTGCTTGAGCCTTTTCCCGCTGAAGCAGGCGAAGTCGTATTCCTTCAGGAGCTTCAGCAGCTCTGGTGATCTCTTTCCCTCCTTTTTCTCAAGCAGTTCTATCCTCTGTTTGATTTCCTCCGGCACCCCGAAGTAGATGTGGCCCGAGGTCGGGTCGAGCAAGCGGAGCACCGTCTTCCCGAAGGTGGTCTTCCCGCAGCCGGACTCACCCACCAGCCCGAAAAACTCCCCCCGGTAGACCTTCAGGTCAACGCCGTCAACCGCCCTCACGTCGCCCTTTTTCCTCCGGAGCACACCGCTCAGGATCGGGTAGTACTTCTTAAGGCCCCTGGTTTCCAGCAGGACTTCCATTCAATCACCGATAATGATAGCAGGCGACAAGGTGGTCCCTGCCCGCCTTCACCATCCTGGGCGCTTCCTGGGAACATATCTTTGTGGCCCGGGGACACCTTGGATGGAACCGGCAGCCCGGAGGTGGATTAACCAGGTTGGGCACCGTCCCCTTGATGGAGACGAACCCCCTGCCCGGCCGCGGGATGGCCTCGAACAGCGCCCTGGTGTAGGGGTGAAGGGGTCTTTTGAAGAGCTCCTTTACCTCGGCAACCTCGGAGATCTGCCCCGCATACATCACCGCGACGCGATCGCAGATCTCCGCGACGACGCCGAGGTTGTGGGTGATGTAGAGCACGGAGGAGCCGAACTCCTCCTTCAGCTCCCTGATCAGGTCCAGGATCTGGGCCTGCACGGTGACGTCCAGCGAGGTGGTCGGCTCGTCAGCGATGAGGAGCTTCGGGCGGCAGGCGAGGGCCATGGCGATGACGGCGCGCTGCTGCATGCCTCCGCTCAGCTCATGCGGGTAGAGGTCGAAGACCCCCTCAGGGTTGGCGATTCTCATCTCCCTGAGCAGGCCGACCACCTCCTTCCTCAGCACCGCGTCCAGCTTGCGCCGATATCTCCTGAGAAACGGGATCCTGGAGGCGACCCTGGCCTTCAGGGATCTCCGGTTTTTCAGCAGGCTCCGGTAGATGCCGGCGTAGGTGCGGTAAACCCAGGCCCTGAAGCTTGAGCCGCTCTTCTCGGCGGCCTCCTCAGAACAGCCTCCAGATCAACTATCAAAAGGAGGAATTTTAATTTTTCTACAAGCTCGCCTCAAGAAAAAGGTGCTTAAGCTTTCATCGCCTTGATGATCTCCGCGAGCCGCGAAAAGTCCTCCCTCAACTTCAGCCTCGTTGCAGCGCCGTAGAGAGCGGCGGCGGGGTGGTAGGTGACGAAAGCCCTGATCCCCCTGCCGGAAAATCTGACTTTCCTTTCTTTGCCGTGATCCACCGCCATGGTGACCTCTTCGTTCAGCAGGGCCTTCGCCGCGGTTCTCCCCAGCACCACGATCAGCTCCGGGCGAATGATCTCGAGCTGTTTCCTCAGATAATTTTTGACGCAGATTTCAATTTCATCGTCGCGGGGCGGGCGATTCTGGGGCGGGCGGCATTTAACCACGTTGGTGATGTAGACCTCCTCCCGCTTCAGGCCGGCGATTTTCAGGAGCTCGTCCAGGAACCTCCCCGCTGCCCCGCAGAAGGGGACGCCGTGAAGGTCCTCGTTTCTCCCCGGGGCCTCACCCACCAGCATCACGCGGGCGCTGAGGGGACCCTCCCCGGGCACGGCATTTTTTCTCCGCCGGTGGAGCCGGCACAGGGTGCAACTCCTTATCCTTCTTTCGAGTTCTTCCGTGGCGATCCCCATCCGGAACTTTCGATCAGGGGCTTCAGCCGGTCGTGGATGAGCTTGAGCACCCTGACGTCCTCGCGGCAGTGCTCGACGATCAGCCGGCGTGATTCCAGGTCTCCGCGCTCCGCCAGCTTGAAGAGGGACTGGATGTCGCCACCGTGAAATTCCTTGAACCCCCGGCCGCCGCTGATGCCCAGAAAACGCGCCACCGACTCCAGGCTGTAGCTGGAGAGGAGCAGCCTGGCCCGGGACCACTCGTAGAGGTCCAGCATCGGCATCTCGGTCAGCCTGGTCAGGTCCACGTTGTGCAGCAGGGACCGGCTCAGCAGGAAGGGGATGTCGAAGCCGGTGCCGAACCAGGTGACCACCAGGTCGCACTCCTCCAGCTTCTCCCGGAGCCACTCCAGTATCCTCTTTTCCTCCTCGAAGGAATCGGAAAAGCGGACCTCAGGCTCCTCACCGGTCATCACCCCGATGGCGATGACCATCCCCTCGTTGGCGGTCTTGGAGCTCGTCTCAATGTCCAGGTAGAGCACGGCCATCTACTCACCCATCGCGAAGACCACCAGCCTCCTGTTGCGGGGACCGTCCTCCTCGATCAGGAGAAAATTCTGCCAGGTGCCCCTCACCAGCCTGCCGTCCACGATCGGCAGCACCGGAATGGAGCCGAAGAGGGCGGATTTGAGATGGGCGTGGGCGTTATCATCAATCCTGTCGTGCTGGTAATTTCCCCGCTGAGGCACCAGCTGCTCGAGCCTGTCGAGCAGGTCCTGCTTCAGGCCGCCCTCATCCTCGTTGAGGACCAGGGTCGCGGTCGCGTGCGGCAGCAGAACCAGGGCCATCCCGTTCTTGATGCCGGAGTCGCGGACGGCCGCGAGCACCTTGTCGGTGACGTCGACCACCTCGCTCCCCTTTTTCGTGGAGATGGTGTACTCCCGGAACCAGGTCTTCATCAGTTTCCCAAAGTTTGAATAGGACTTTGTCTATTTTAACGTAAACGAAAATAGGGGTAGGGGTAAAAATGAGGGTGCTGGTGACGGGGGGCGCCGGTTTCATCGGCTCTCACCTGGTGGATGCTCTGCTGGCCAGGGGTTGCCCCGTCACCGTTCTGGATAATTTCTCCACCGGATCCGAGAGGAACATCGCCCCCCACCTGAAGAGGGAGGACTTCAGGCTGGTCCGCGGGGACATCCGGGACCCGGCGGCGCTCAGGAGGGCGCTGCAGGGGGTCGACGCCGTGGTCCATCTGGCGGCGCTGGTGAGCGTGCCGCTCTCGGTGAAGGAGCCGGGGCTGACCCGCGAGGTCAACGTTGAGGGGACGCTTTCCCTCCTCAGGGAGAGCCAGGAGGCCGGCGTCGCGAGGTTCGTCTATGCCTCGTCCTGCGCGGTCTACGGTGAGGCCAAGGTCCTGCCGATAAAAGAGGACTCTCCCCTCCGCCCCCTGTCGCCCTACGCTGAGTCGAAGCTGGAGGCGGAGGGCCTCTGCCGGGCCTTTTATGAGAGCGGCGGCTTCCCCGCCGTTTCGCTCCGCTACTTCAACGTTTACGGCCCGAGGCAGTCGGGCGGTGACTATGCCGGGGTGATGCTGAGGTTCCTCGAACGCCTGCGGGCCAATCAACCGCCGGTGATCTTCGGCGATGGCAACCAGACCCGGGACTTTGTTCACGTTTCCGATGTGGTTGAGGCAACGCTGCTGGCGCTGGAGAGGCCCCGCCTCGAGGGGGAGGTGATCAACGTGGGGACGGGGAGGCGGACGAGCATCAACGAGCTCTGCGCGATGTTTCTCCGGGTCTCGGGGAGGGCCGACCTGAAACCGAGGCATGAGGATCCCCGCCCCGGGGAGATCAGGCACAGCCAGGCGGACATCGCCAAGGCGGGGAGGCTCCTCGGCTTCAGGCCCCGGGTCCCGATTGAGCGGGGGGTGGAGATGCTGTGGCGCAGCGCGGGTGGCGAGGGATGAACTGCTGGATAGTCATGCCGGCGCACAACGAGGAGCGCACCATTGGCGGGGTGCTGGAGGCCCTGCGCCGGGAGGGCTGGAGGAACATAATTGTGGTGGACGATGGCTCCCGGGACAGGACGGCCGAGATAGCCCGGGCCCAGGGGGCGTTGGTCCTGAGACACGAGCGCAATCTGGGGCTGGGGGCGGCCCTCCGCACCGGCCTTCAGGAGGCCCTGCGCCGCGGGGCCGACTGCGCGGTGACCTTTGACGCCGATGGGCAGCACGACCCCCGGGCGGTGAGGGCGATGGTGGAGGCGCTGGAGGATGCCGACCTCGTCATCGGGTCGAGGGAGTTCCTCAACGTCCCGGCGCACAAGCGCTTCGGCAACTTCATGCTCAACCTGATCACGAGGCTGATGGGGGGGCCGCTGCTGGACTCCCAGTCGGGGATGAGGGCCTTCAGCCGCCGGGCCCTGGCAGCCATCCCGATCAGAAGCGACCGCTATGAGGTTTCCTCGGAGATCGTCATCAACGCCCGCCGCCTGGGGCTCAGGATCAAGGAGGTCCCGGTGAAGTGCTATTTTACCGACTATTCCAAGGCGCGGGGGACAACGATAGCCAGCGGCATCAGGATTTTCCTGCGGCTGATCAGGCTCAGGGCCCTCTACGGGTGACCCCGGGAGCTTGGCAGAATTCTTATTTAACGGCCGGCTGAGTCCTAAATCTGGGAAGATGGCCAGGGTCATCGCTGATTTCGGCTGGAATCACCGCGGGGATCTGGAGACGCTGCGGGAGATGGTGCGGGTCGCGGCCGAGGCCGGGGCGGACTATGCCGCGATCCACTCGGTGCGGGCGGACGACCTCGTCTACCGGGAAAGGTTTGAGCAGGGGAGGGTGGAGAAGGGGAGGGTGTTCGCGATAAAGCGACCCTACCGGGAGGAGTACCTGCGGCTGAAGCCGCTGGCCCTGAGCGACGAGGCGCACTCCCTCTTCATCGATGAGTGCCGGTCGGCGGGGATCAAGCCCCTGGCGACGGTCTACACCCGTGCCAGGATCCCCTTCCTGGCCGGCCTGCCCTGGCGGGAGGTCATGGTCTCCGGCTATGACTGCGCCAGCTACCCCATGATCCGGGAGCTGGCCGAGCGCTTCGAGCACCTTTTCCTCTCCACCGAGGCCGCCTATGACGACGAGATTGAAAGGGCGGCCAAGATCCTGAAGGGGCGCAGCTTCACCCTCCTCCACGCGGTGGCCCTTTACCCCACCCCGCTGGAGAGGCTGAACCTCTCCCGGATGGGTTACCTGCGAAAGTTCACCAGAAGCGTCGGGTTCAGCGACCGCTCCTCGGCCGAGCGTGACGGGCTGAAGGCCTCGATAGCCGCGCTCTACCTGGGCGCCGAAGTCATCCAGAGGCCCTTCACCATCCTGGACCGGGCGCTGACGCTGGAGGGGCCGATGTCGGTTGACCCGGCCCAGCTGAGGGAGCTGGTGGCCTGCTCCCGGATGAAGAGGGAGGAGCTGGAGGAGCTGATCCGGGGGATTCCGGAGTTTGAGGCGATGAAGGGAACCAAGCACCCGGAGCTGAGCCCCGAGGAGTTGCTCAACCGGGACTACCACCGGGGGAGGTTTGCCAGCAGGGTCAGGGGGATGGTGGTGTTTAATTGGGAGGAGAAGAAAGTCATCTGAGGAGGCCCGGATGAGGAGATACCGGATACTGGGGGTGATCCCGGCGCGGGGAGGCTCAGAGCCGATCCCCAAGCTGAACATCAAGCCACTGCTGGGCCGCCCCCTGATCGCCTACACCATTGTCCCCGCCAGGCAGAGCAAGCTGATCACCCGGGTGGTCGTTTCCACGGACGATGAGGAGATAATCGAGGAGGCCAGGCGCTACGGGGCCGATGTCCCCTTCGTCCGGCCCAAGGAGCTCGCCGACGATCTCTCGCTCCTCACGGATGTGGCGAAGCATGCGGTGCTGGAGGTCGAGAGGCAGGAGGGCAGGAAGTATGACTATGTGGTCGTGCTGCCGCCAACGACCCCGCTGAGGACTGCGGCCGACATCGACAAGGCGCTGCGCAAGCTGATCGACAGCGGGGCCGACTCGGTGATCTCGGTGACCAGGGTGGGCGCCAAGCACCCGATGAGGATGAAGAGGATCATCCACGACAGGCTGGTTGACTTCGTGGAGGAGGAGGTGGAGAACATGCCCAAGAAGCTGCTGCCGCCGCTCTACCTCAGGAACGGGGCCATCTACGCGGTGAGGCGGGATGTCCTGGTCAACCAGCGCTCGTTCCAGGGCAGGATCAGCCTCCCCTACCTGATGCCCGAGGAGCGCTCGATCAACATTGACACCAGGCTGGACTTTCTCCTTGCCGAGGCCGTGATGAAGAGGATGAAGTGGAAGCACATCAAGCCGGTCAGGGGCAGGGTGGCGCTGCTCAAGAGGCTGATCAGGAGGTCGGGCTGAGCCGGGCGGGCAGGGGATGGGAAGGCGGGAAGTAATTTTTGAAGTGGCTACTTCAGGCCGATGTTTGTTCTGGTGTTCTCGGGGAAGCTACATCTCTCAGGTGCGGAATGGTCCTGGGGCTAACATCGGGTCTTTCGAATTTGTTATACAAAAAAACAAAATATTTAAATGTAGTTATTGATTATTGATTTACAAAAGTGAGGGGAAGATGAAGAAAAAGGCCATCCGTGTTTTCCAGTCCCTGCTGAGGGGCCCGGCCACGGTGAGGGAAATAGCCAATGAAGTGGGGCTGAGCTATCCTGCGGCAGCGGTGACGATAAAAGACCTCATCAAGGAGGGGCTGTGCGAGCGAAAGAATGGCCAGGTGGTGATCAGGCATTCCGCCAAGGCCCAGGCGCTCATTAAGGTGCTTTCCAGGTACCGGGGGGAAGAGCTGCTGGGAGGGAACCGGGAGAAGGTGCTGAGCGCGATCACCTCCCCGAAGACGGTGAAGGAAATAGCGGGGCTCACCCGCCTGTCCGAACAGACCGTCTACCGCCTGCTCAGGGAGCTGAAGGGAATGCTCGCCGTTGGTTTCGATGGTAAAAAGTACTTCCTGAGGGATGAGGATCTCAAGGCTTTCCTGGAGCAGAAGCTCATGGATGCCAGGACAGCCGGGGAAGAGACGGGGGTGGTGATCCTTCACTCGAATGGGTTCACCCTAAAGCGCGCGCCCAAGGGGGCAAGGACCCGGGGAGCACCCACCGCCTTCTCCAGGTTTGCGGAGTACGGTGTGGATTACGGGGCCGAGAACAGGGATTTCTTCATCGACCCCCCGCGCGATGTGGGGCTGGAGGAGATACTGGTTCACGCGCTGCTGGCAAGCGAGAACAGCTTGGACAGGACCATGTGCGCGGTCCTCTACCTCAAAAACCGGGGGAGGATAGACCTGGCGAGGACCAGGAGGCTGGCCCGCACGCTGGGCATCCTCGACCGGTGGCTGGACCTTGAATCCCTGTGCCGGGGGGCGCCCCTGAGGCGGCCGGAGGACTTCTTGCCGTGGCAGGAGTTCGTTGAGAAGGCAGCGGTTTACGGAGTGGAGGTGAGTCCGCCGGGCGGGCTGGAGGAGGTCTACGGGGTTTTTCAGAGAGTTGGGGGAAAACTCAAAAGAAAAGTTTCAGCCTATTGCTTCGGCGGGACGACCCTGATGCTCGCCGGGCTGAAGGAGCGCACCAAGGACATCGACTTGGCGGTTGAAAGGGCGGAGGATTTCCAGGAGATCTCTGGAGCGCTGGGGGAGCTGGGTTACCGTTCCCGGGCATCGGCCCCCGCCGGGGAACCGGAGCTATCAGACGTCCTCGTTCACCCCGAGCTGCCCCGCATTGACCTCTTCACGGGAAGGATTTGCCGGGCGCTCGGAATCACCCGGAGCATGAGGGAATCAGCGCGGAAATCCTGCTTCGGAAAGCTGGAGGTGAACTTCCTGCCGCTGGAGGCGGTCCTCCTGCTCAAGGCAGTCGCCGGGCGCGAGGGAGACCTGAGCGACATGGAGGCCATCATCCGCAGCAAAATTGACTGGAGGCTCTTTGAAAGGATCTACTGGGAGGAAATCGAAAGCGTGGGGGGGCAGTTCTGCTTCACCGTTCTCGAGGCCCTGGAGATCCTCCAGGAGCGAACCCAAGCGCGCGTCCCCGCCCTCCGGCGCGTCTTCAGGCACTGCTTGGAGGAGGGGGTCAGGCTCGCCGTCGAAATGGGGGCGAGGAGCGTGCCCGAGCTCAAGCGGTACTTGGATTTCCCTGAGATGACCCTGCGGAGGGCCGTCATGTCCCTGGCGCGCGGGGGGAAAATCAGGCTGATCAGGCGCGGCAGAAGGCTGGAGCTCCTCCCGGCTTGATCCCTGGTTTCGGATGACGCTGGCGGGGATTTCCCATGCCCGAAAACTCTTCTCTCGGTTCCGTTTGTTTGTGGCGATATTCACAAGCTTTTTGAATAGCTCTGTGGTTTGCGAAAGTTTTAGGGTTTCACCGTATAAATTGAGCATGGTGTTCGGATGAGGATACTCTACATCACCGAGATCTATCCTGATCCCAAGCGGGGGATTGGCGTCTGGGGGGGAGGGGAGCGGCAGTTCTATGAAATATCGCGCCGGGTAGCGGCCAAAGGGCACGAGGTGACGGTTTTGACCTGCCGTTTTCCCGGCCAGCCAGCCGAGGAAACTGTTGATGGCATAAAAATATATCGAGTGGGGCTGAGCAGGGATCCGAGAACTGGGGGAGCTAGGAGAACCATTTGGCCAATTTTTTACTATATCTTAAAAACGGCATGTCAGGCAGCAGTTTTAAAACCGGATTTGATCCATTCCAACGCTTATTTCCCTGTGTTTTCCGGCAGAATCGGCTCAACATTGGCCCGGGTTCCTCTCGTGAGCACTTTTCACGATGTTTTTACCCTTAAGGGCTGGGTGGATGCTCAAAATTCTGTGGGTTGGGGCTTGCTCGGCTACATGGCCAATTTTATTTCCGTGAGACTGCGGAGCGATGAGATAATTACCGTATCTGTTCAATGCCAACGGAAACTTATTGGACTTGGTGTTCCGGTGGAGAAAATCACAGTCATTCCCAATGGCGTGGACCTGAGTTTATTTGATTCTACCCATGTGCAAAAAATACCCAAGCAAGTCCTGTATGTCGGGCGTCTGGTGAATTACAAGCACGTGGATTGGTTGATTACTGCTTTTGCCGAGGTTTTAAAGGAGATCCCTGAGGCCACCTTGAAGATAGTTGGAGATGGTCCGGAGAGGGGATCTTTAGAAGCACTTGTCAGAAAATTATCGATTGCAAGTAAAGTCGTTTTCACCGGGCTAACGCCAACCTACGAGGCCGTGGTAAATTTTTTTAAGGAATCGGAAGTTTTTGTGTTGCCGAGCACGGTGGAGGGAGAAGGGATTGCTATAAAAGAGGCGATGGCAGCTGGGCTACCTGTCTTGGCGATGAACGTCCCTGGCTCCGGCGTCCTGAGTTTGGTAAGAGATGGGGAAAATGGATTCTTGCTTGAGCCCGGGCGTCCCGAGCTCATTGCCGAGAAGATAATCCGACTCCTGAGGGATGAAAAGCTGAGGGAAAGGATGGGGATGGCTGGCAGAAAATTTGTTGAGAAGTTTGATTGGAATGTCATTGCTGAACGCACTCTGGAGGTCTATCAAAAGGCGCTTGAAGGGAGTTGAAATTTTCGCTTTACCTAGATGATGAGCCTATTCCCATTTTTCTTTGATCATCATAAAAGCTTCCGCTGCTTTAAACCCTATCTCCGTTCCTCTTTTTACGGCCAGAGCTTTGATGGCTTTAACTGAACGGGGGTGGGGAAATGGTCTCATTTCAGTTTTGTAAGCTTTGAGGGCTTCTATTTTTTGCTTCAGATATTTCTCGATATTAACGTAACAATTCGGAGTGAAAGCTTGCCCCGCGATGGACTGGGCCTGCTCGGTGGTCGATGGTATTTCATAGCACAGAATCCGCTTGAGGTTTTTATTTGCAAAAGGTCTCAGGACTATTGCGCTGGCCTGAAAAACAGCTTTATGATCCTGATTGATATCACCGCTGTGGGGGATATAAACAATTTCCGGATCCACATTGTGGACGTATTTTTCAAGGGGGATAATTATGTCTTGAATGGAAACATCAAGCCTTTCGTCGTTTAACCCTAAGAATTTTGCTTCTCTGTATCCTAAAATTTTTTTGGCGTTTAGAGCACAATTTATCTCTCTTTCGTTCCTTTTTTTATCAAATTTATGATTGTAAACACGATGGGCAACAAAGCAGACAAATACCTCATCTCCATTTTCAACATGTTTAGCAACTGATCCACCGCAACCCAACACTTCATCATCCATATGAGGAGCAATTACGAGAACCTTTTTCACTTTATCAACCGTGCTCTTTTTTATTTTTTTTAAACATTGGCGGATAAAAGCTTTTTCTGTTTTTGGTGGTGTTTCAAGATTTTTCAACATTTTTCCAATAATCAATAGTTTTCATTAACAAATTTTAAGTATCTATACCTCGCAGCATTGTATCTCAAGGAACTTGGGCAAAACTCCATTGGGATGGAGCTGAGATATATCGATGGCATGATTGTCTATTTTTTCTGTATTCGAGTTTATTTTATCATTTCCCATGTTATGACCTCATCTTCCTTGATATTTTTTTTCGCCTTTTTGCCGATAACGGTGTTTAAAAACTTTGGTTCAATTCCAGTCCCGGGTCTTTTGACAGCGATCATTTCTCTTGTTATAGTTGTCCCGCGGGGAATGTCTTTGGCCGCAACTAAGCTACGCCTTGCCAGAATTCTGGCTTTTTCTTCTGATGCCACTGGCTTTTTGATCTCGTTTCCTAGGGCTATTTCCACCATTCTGATACTCTTTATTATCTCTTTCAGGTCTTCATAATCCGCCGATATTTTATGATCGTATCCGGGACGGTTTTTGTCAAAGGTGAAGTGTTTCTCTATTACTTTGGCACCCATGGCAACTGCGGCGATTATGATGTCCTTGCTTTTCGGCATCTCAGTATGGTCAGAATATCCGACGGGGTAGTCTGGAAAAACTTCCATCAGGTGCTTCATCATGTTGAGATTCACATCGTTAACTTTGGTTGGGTAATTGGTTATGCAGTGAAGAAGGATAATCTTGCGGTTGCCGGCCGACTCAATAACTTTGACTGCCTCTTTAATTTCGTCTATAGTTGAAGCCCCTGTGGAAATGATTATCGGTTTTCTCTTTTTTGCCACATGTTTCAGAAGGGGCACATGTGTTATGTCCATTGATGCTATTTTGTACATGGGAACTCCAAGTTTATCTAACATGTCAGCTGATTCTTCATCTGATGGGGTCGAAAATAAAATTATGCCATGCTTCTCAGCTATTCTTTTGAGTTCCCTGTATTCTTTAAAACTTAGTTGGGGCGTTTCTTTGAACTCCTCGTATTGTGTTTTACCAGGACATCCCGGAATATCCCAGAATTTTGGCGCGGTTTTGGTCACAAGTTTTTCCGGGATGAAGGTTTGAAACTTTATCGCGTCGGCACCAGCAGCAGCAGCGGCCACCACCATTTCTTTTGCTTTTTTAAAATCACCCTCGTAGTTGCAACCAGCTTCAGCTACAACAAAAACTGGCGCATTACTACCAATTTTTTTGCTTCTTATCTTGATACTCAGCATGGTTTTACTCACTGTTTAGTTTTTGGTTTTTACTTAAAATATCCAGGCTTTCCGGTCCACAATTGAACAGCAGGTCGATGACGGACATGTTGGGTTCAAAACCTCCGTGTAGTTGGGGATAACATGGATGTTGGTAATCATGAAAGTAAACTTTAATGTTTTTTTGTTTCCACACTTCAAGGTTTAAATAATTTCTTCCGTCAGGACCAGACAGGTATTCATCGGCCCCAATTTTCTGGCATATTTTTATCAGCAGATCTTCTTTTTTCCCCTCCACACCTAATTCAGATGCTTTTACTATGGGTGTTGTGATGCCCAAAAATTTCAGTAAAAGTTTTAGTGATTTTTCGGACAGTTCACAAAGATAGGTCCATTTGCGTTCATAAACTTCCTTTTTCAAAATTTCTCCATAGCTCGAAAAGAAAGGTGCTTTTATGTAGTTAAAATAAATGCTTTTCCAGTGTTTTTCTTGCCAAGGAGTGGAGTTGTCAATTTGAACTTCTCTAATGAGTTGCCCAAATTTCCCTTTCGTTAACACGGGCACAGTCAACCAACTCCAGCCATTGGCCGTTTTGATTTTATTTCTGTTGAGAAAGTAGTCCTTTGAGTAGGCGACATTATCCAAAAGGACAAAAATATCACATCGATATATCCTATCAAATAGCCCCAACCAAGGCAGGTACATGGGCTGATGGATGCCTACGCGCATAGTCTCTCAGGTATTCTAAAGGATTGTTATTTGATATATTTTTGTGCTAATCAACAGGACCGCGTTTGAGAAAAATCAAAATAACTTTTCTGTGGGAAATTAACTCGAAACTCTTAATTTTTTGTGGTATTTATCGATATAGGTCTCTATAGACTGCTTAAATGGTTTCAATTTCAGCTTACCTATTTTTTTGTTGAGACTTTCCACCGAGACCCAACGATCTTTGGGGATATTTTGTGTTGTCATGTTTTTTATAGAAACATTTTGTTTGAATTTTTGTTTAAATATTTTCGATACCATTCTGGCAACAGAGGCGATACTTTTTGGTTGACCGCTGCCAACGTTGAGTATACAGTTTGAGATTTCTGTTTTATTGATTATTTTTAAGAGACATGTGCAGACATCATCTACATCTATAAAGTCCAATCTTTGGGCCCCGTTGTTTTGAACGATTATTGGTTTTCCTTCGAAAGCAGATTTGATGAAAGTGTTTACAACATCGCCCGACTCAACACCACTGCCAAAGCCAAAGATGTTTGAAAAGCGAAGGATTATGTAGTTAAGTCCAGATGATGCAACTTCTATTTCGGAAATTAGTTTGCTCAAACCATATAATTCAGAAGGTTTGGCGGGAGAGTCTTCTTTAAAAGGTAAATTGCTGTCCGCATCATATACCCAGTATGTGGAGGCGAAAACAAACTTTTTAACATCGCAGCATTTTGCCGCTTTTAATAAGTTGTGGGTTCCAAGCACGTTTACTTCAATTGTTTTGCTGGGATCGGACTGACATTGAGTGGTGCCCTTTATCGCAGCCAAGTGTAAAACAACGTCTATATCGTGAAGCAGGTTAAGAGAAATATCTTTTGTTATATCTCCCTTTACAAATTTTACATTACTCGGAAGTTCGATTTTTGGAGGGGTTATATCAAATGCTATGGCTTTCCAGTTTTTTGGGAGATACGATAAAAAAGAGCTGCCGAGATAACCACTGGCACCGGTTATTAATACCTTCGGCATAGTTCAAGCACCTTTTCAGCTATTCTTTTGCTTCCAAGTCCGTCAACGATTTTTTTTGCATTTATACTCAGTTTTAGTCTTTTCTCTCTTGAGGATAGCAATTCATCTACAGTATTTGCAATAATTCTGAGGTCCAGTTTAGTTCCGATGCCTAAATTTATTGCTGAGTTTCTTTTTGCAAATTCTTTTGCCACTTTATTGTGTTTTTCATGATGGCAAATGACAATTGAAGGGACACCAAACAGTGCAAGCTCATAGAGTGTATTTCCCGCAGCTGTTATTGCTAGGTCGCTTTCTTTCATAATTTGGTGCATTTCTTCTTGATTGGGGTGCCATTTAAACACATAGTAATTTTTTAAATGAGGTTTCAAAGATAACAATTCTTTTTTGAGACGAGGCGACACGGCTGGCCCTACCACCACGACTATTTTTTGGCCGAGGTTCAAAATCTCTAGAGATCTTATAATCTTTGCAGTTAGCCCGAAGGGATCGCTGCCCCCTTGATTAACAAATATCATTTTACATTTTTTAGGTATAATTTTATTTTTCTTCCACTCATAATGCATGTAATCCGGCATTGGCATGTATTCCGGACCTATGCAATAAATCGTTTCAGCGGAACCAAGATTGTGATAAAATTTTTTGTCTTGGACAATGTTGAAGTTAACCACAATGTCTGCAGGAACTTTTCTATGTTTGTCGTCGTCTAGAATTACCACAAGAACTTTTACTAGCCCCTTCAGTTTTTGAAAATATCCATTTTTTTTATTGAGAAGGTCCACGATCAGTACTTTCATTTTGGTTTTTTTAATAGTCTGAATGATTTGTGCTATTTCCGTCTCTTCCGACTTTCCTCTTATAACAACGGTTCGGTAACCATGTTGTTCTAAAATATCAAGAGACGGTCTAAAATACCTGGTGAGAAAAACAATTTCACATTTCGTCATTTTTTTCAAACTTTCAGCCAAAGATATGGATTCCATCAAATGCCCCATGCCAATTTCATTGCTGGCGTCCACCCTGAAGCCAATGCAGAACATTTTATTCCCAATTTGTTTTATATCGCATTAAAATAAAACGATGGGCTTAAACAATTAAGTTTGCCATCAGTCCTGCGCTTTCTTATTTTTGGGACGGGCGTCCATTTTTGAAACATCTATCTCTTGGCCTTCATATAACCAAATTTTAATTTGCTTGTTTCCAATTTTTACCGTTTTAGGATACATAAGTCCGGCGTCGTGGCACATCGCACAAGGTTTATTTTCGAATATTTTGCCATTTCTTATTAATTCTCGCAGTTTGTTGAATTTTTCTCCATGCCAGATCTCATATAAACTCTGTTTTTTAACGTCACCAAGTGGATTAAGTTCTTCATAATCGCTTATACAGTTGGGAACCGTTCCATCAGCGCCGATTACCATCCTCCGCCATGGTTCGGGACATATGTACTCTGGGTTTTTCGGAAAAGATGCGGTTTCATATCTCAGTTGATCCGCAATGATGTAAACTTTGTCCGCGATTTTTTCCCAAAAATCAAAGTATTCGCTAGGATCGTTTTTCACGGCCCCCCAAATGGTTTGAACTCTAATCAGTGGCTTTTCCAGACCTTTTCCATCGCGGTATTCTTTCAGAAATTTCACCTTTTTCACAATTCCATCGAAAGTTTCTGGCCATCGAATTCTTTCATAAGTTTCACCCATACCATCAATCGAGAAGCTTATCCAATCAAGACCGGCTTCAGTAAGGTCTATTGCCATTTTTTCTGAGAGCCTTTCCCCGTTTGTTAAAAAGGCAACATCTTTGATCCCTTTATCTTTGGCGTATTTCACCATCTTCACGATGTTAGGGTTTAGAAGAGGTTCACCTCGCCAAGACAACTTTATTGAATAGACCCCTCTTTGGCTTGCTTCATCGATAATTTTTTTATAAAGGTCGAAATCCATGGTGCCGTGTGCTATGTCCGGGATCGACCTTCTCAGACACATAGGACATCTCATCTGGCAGCTGGCAGATGCTTCGATATCTAGGTGAGTTGGGAAATCAACCACGATGAAAAATTTTGGTGCCCAATGCCATTTCATTCGATCAATTATTTGGCTAAAGACATGGCCGCGTTTAATAGAATATCGAAATGCTTTTAGTTTTCCAGAAACTCTGATGTAATCCATTTCGCGGTGTGATTTCTTCAGCAGACTCATCTATTGCCCCCTTTTTTCAGCAAGATGTGTACCAGCGGTCTTCCGCCGTAATTATAATCCCATTCAATGCATAAATGCTTCAATGAGAAAGGGCGCCTGTCAAAAATGTCTCTCAATCGCTCTGGACCGCTTATCACATCACAACCCACAAATCTTCTCCCTTTGACGTACTCTTCAGGAAAGGATTGGGAGATGTACAGGTATCCATTCTCGTCTGTTGTTTTTTTCAGATTTTCTCGGACCAAACTCAGTTTATTGAATACGTACCACATAAGTTCTTTGCATACTACAAGATCAAACCTTTTACCTTTAAGGAAGTTTTTACTTCGGATATCGGAAACTAAAAATTGAATATGTGGAAATTTTTTTCTCGCCTGCTTTATTGCAGTGGGACTTATATCGACCCCGACGACCAATGGCTTACCCCCCCGGCGTTTTTAAGCTCCATATAAAGCCTGTTTGTAAAATATCCTAGCCCGCAACCGACGTCCAATATTGTGTTATATTTTTGTTGACTCAGTATAGTAATGTCAATGTTTGAAAACAATTCTTGGGCTGTTTTATCTTGATGCCAAGGAGTCTCTTTAGAAAATTTGTACATCTCCTCAAATTTGCCGAGCAGTTTACCATTCTTAAACACATAGTCGTGATAATCCTCGGAGTATCTCATTCTGGTTGCCCCAGCCTCTTTTTTAATACTTGCTCCGCCAGCCAAAAATCGAATTCATCATCAATGTCAATGTTCTGCTCTTTATCGAGAATGACCCTTTCAATTTTTTCACCATATCTGTCTCCCTTTCTCACCAAATCAGCTTTCATGACATAAACGTTGCCGTCATCGTAAAAAAATCCTTTTATGTCTTGTCTCCGGAGCTGTTGTTTTCTCATCTCCGGAGAAGCGTATTCTACATATTTACAAATAAAACCAGTTGCGAGGGAGTCGGCGCCGGTATCCAGAAATCTCTTAATGCAGTAATCTATCAGCCCCGGGTCACGGATTGGCGAGGTTGGCTGGAGCAGAACCACGACATCAGCTTCTGGTATTTCTTTCAACGCGTGTTGTAAAACAGCCAGAGTCGGTGTTTCATCCTTGGCAAGTTCGGGTGGGCGAATGATAACCTCAGCCCCGTATTTTCTCGCCACCTCGGCAATTTCTGGATCCTCCGTGGAAACAACGTATCTGTCCAGCAGTTTTGATTGCCTGGCTGCTTCAATTGTCCACGCGATGAGCGGTTTGCCACACAGAATTCTGAGGTTTTTGCGAGGCAATCCCTTGCTTCCACCCCTCGCCGGAATAACGCCAAGGATCATAAAGCCGACCTTAGCTTTTCATCTATCCTGTCCCACTCATTTTTCTTCTTTTCCTGCTGCTCTTTAAACCATTCAATGTATTTCCGAAGGCCTTCTTCAAAACTCGTCTTAGGCTCCCAACCAAGTTCTTTTTTTGCCAGCTCGCTGGATGCAATTTTACCTTTAAAATCGCCGGGTCGGGCCGGAACGTATTCTATTTTGACATCGCCAATTATCCTCTGAATCGTCTCAGCAATTTGTTTTATGGTTATCTTTTCTTTTCCATCAAGATTGTAAATTTTGTTTTTAGCAATTGATTTAAGTGCCAGCACATTTCCTTCAGCAAGGTCTTCCACGTAAACGAACCGCCTATATTGGGAACCATCGCCAGCTATCGTAAGCGGTTCTCCCGCCAAGGCCTTTTTCACGAATATTGGAATAACTGCACCAGATCTTGCTCGAGGACCGTAAGGTATGCCATATCTCAAGATGGTGGTTTCAAGACCGTAAAGTTTGGAGTAAGTAGTGCAGTAGTACTCAGAAGCTATTTTAGTTGCTGTGTAAAGATGAGATGGGGGACCTAGCGGAGTTTTTTCATCGACAAATTCTTCCGGGCAACCCTCGTAGACCCAAGTTGTGCTAGCGTAGATAACCCTTTTTATGGGAGAGAGGCGCACCGCTTCAAGCACGTTTATAGTCCCCCTGACGTTGATAGCCTCAGCATAGTGAGGCTCTTGAAAGACATCTTTAACATCGGCCACGGCCCCGATGTGATAGACTGCGTCTACTCCGCTTAGCGCCATTCTGAGCGCTTGGAAGTCCAAAAGGCTCCCCTGATAGTATTCAATATCCTTTCGGAATGTTGGCATGACCATATCGTAGACCCTGACTTCAATTCCCTTTTCCCTTAATTTGTCCACAACATGGGATCCGATAAAACCAGAACCGCCGGTAACAAGAACCTTCAAGCTTGTCGACCCCCAACTTTCAGATCCTGATTTAGTGTTTTGTCCAATGACTCCACCACATATTTCACGTCATCCTCGCTAAGTCCAGGGTAAAGGGGAAGGCACACGTGGTGTCTGCTTAGATATGAAGCACCGGGAAAATCATCTTGTACCATGTCGCACCCGCACTTGGGCCACATTTTGCAATTGACCTCCTTTCCACGCAATTTTCCGCAGTAAGTATATTTCTGCCAGATGGGTTCCTGATGGCAAAGATTGTCATATACCTCTCCCGTTAAAGCAACGCCATATTTTTCCCTCATCACTCTTTTCACATCAATCGGCGAATATTCCTCTGAAAGATAGATGATATACTTATAATAAGTTGAGATCACGTTGGGTGGTATTTCAACTCTTTTGACGTTTTTCACATCAACCAAGAGCTCGTCGTACCACCTTGCAATTTTTCGTCGTTCAGCTAGAATTTTGTCAGCTTTTTTAAGTTGCTGGATGCCCAACACTGCAGTTATTTCGCTTATGCGGTAATTGTAACCGAATTCTGATATTTTGCCGCCCAGCTCCGGATTTTTTCCATGATTTCTTATCATGCAAGCGTTTTTGAACAGTTCTGCATCATCGGTGGTAATCATGCCACCTTCTCCGGTGACTAAAGGTTTAGTCGGGAAAAATGAGAAAGCCCCCGCCACTCCGAGAGTTCCAGCTTTTTTGCCGTCTATACTACACCCATGGGCGTGGGCGCAATCCTCTATCAAATAAATTCCTCTTTTTTCGCATATTTCTTTTATCTCATAATACGCTGGCGTGATTATCCCGCCAATATGCACAAGGATAACCGCCGCCGTATCTTCTTTGATTCTCTTTTTGAGGTCGTTTGGATCTAGACAAAATGTCGCCGGGTCAGAATCGGCAAAGATAACTCTGTTTCCAGAGTGCATGACGGCTAGAGCCGTGGCCAAAAAGGTGTTTGTGGGGACTATTATGGATTTTCCCTCTATTCCCAGTGACCTTATTATGATTTCCAGCGCCGAAGTACAGCTGTTTGTGGTAACAGCGTACTTGCAACCGACGAATTTGCTGAAAAGATCCTCAAATTCTTTGGTATATTTCCCAGAGGTCAACATTCCACTGTCCAAAACGTCTGCGATTTTCGAAGTTATGAAGTCCTTGTCCTCAGTTGTGAACGGGATTCTTAAAATAGGTACTTTCATTTGCTCTTCTCCATTATTATTTTTTTGAGCATTTTTGCAGCCCTCATTACACTTCCTATTCCGTGTGTGCTTATGCCATAAGCCTTTAAAAACTTTTTATCGGTTAGTCTTACACTTTTGCTTGTTTTAGCCCTAAAGAGATACTTGCTTAAATCGTTTAACATTTTTTCAAGTTTACCGTAACAGAAGGCCCTTCTTTCCAGCATTTCTAAAGCCTTTTGGTCCAAGCGAAGGTGCCCCGTATAGACGAATATTGGTTTGGAAGTAGTGAGCGCTTCTAAAAGTGTTGTCGAGGGGAAGTCGATAATCAGCAAATCTGCAAAGGGGATTAGGTCGGTAAAGCTGCATTCATCTATTATGAACCTGCAGTTGCTGAATCCTCTTTCCTTTGCGTACATTCGCATCGGTGATTCTCTGTAGATTGGGTTTGGATGCATTTTGACAATTATGCTGTAATTATGATGTTTTGCGAGAACATCCAATATTCCTTTTTGCGTGCGCCATAGTTGATTGTCTGAGAATGGCGGTGGGAAGGAAATGTACAAGTTATTCTGGTAGAAATTTGTTGATACATATAAAATTACTTTTTCCTTTCGCGGTAGGCTTAAAAGTTTTTCAACTTTATTTGAAGTTCTTTTCTTGTTTAATAGTTCCAATGAAGGTGAACCTACTGGAATAAGTTGTGCGCCGAACCTTTTTGCGGAAGATTCATATTTAACAGCAACACCTTCACCAAAGACAAAATGAAAGTCAGGACAGGTCATATCATAGTAAATTACCATTGGTTGATCCATGTAACCATAATTTCCGTGCTGCCAAGACACGACAGGTATATTAAAATTTCTGGCGGCCTGCGCTGCGGATCTACTTGTTGGTGAAGCAAAATTTGAAGCAAGAAAGGCTTTAATCCCCCGTTTTTTTACTGCTTCAACAGTTTTCTCGTAGGCACTTATGCAAGCGAGTGATATACGTTCGATCAGAAACCTAATCCGTTCTTCCAATACCGGAAGGAAATCAACGTTGTTTTTGACAAATAATTTCAGAAATTCTTTGTCTGATTTTAACTCTTTCCAAACATTTGGCAAGTTATCCGTGTCAAATTTATTTGCGATTTCGATCCAAGTTTCTAAATTATCCCAAAATCTGATAAAGATTGGATCAATCCCGACGGACGCCAATTCTTCCCTGCAATCGTCCCAGTTGTATCCGGATCCAAAAAGCAAGACCTTGTCCTTATTAGTATAAAATAGGCTTTTAAATCTCCTGAAAAAAACGCTGAACCCATGTTTTTTAGTTTCTGCAGCGAGGTCGAATAACCTTGGGTAATTTTGTAACCAGCGCATTAATCTATTTTCTGGAGATTTTGTAATCATGCCGAAATCTTTTGGATAAGGAACAAAGGGTAGCTTTACTACTGGTATATTCCATTTTTTACAGGTAAGCAGATGTGCGTAAATCGATTCTCGGTTGTCAAAGAGAAGACCGGGTGCCATCTCAGATGTCCCAAAAGGATAGCGTTTAGTCTCATAAATGTACAAACGATCTGGTTCCTCTGTTTTGATAAGTTTTGATAACTGGAAAAGTCGAATTGTTACTGTGTCATAAATTATTTTGAGTTGATAGTAGCTGAAAAAGGCCGGTCTGATCTTCAACTCTTTAAAAATTGGGCAAGTGCTATGAATCCTTTCATCAATTTTGTTGCAGAGCGCTTCAACTTTTTTATAATTTTCAATTCCTAGCTTATACAATTCATCTTCATCGTAATAATCATCGATGATTCGATATGGGACTCCTTGTTTTTCCAGTTCATACATTGCGAAGGGGGATAAAGCAACGATTATTTTCTTACCCTTTATCCCTTTTTGGCTTGTTAAGTAGTTTCTTACCTGCTCTTCATGTTCTAACAGAATTACCTCTTTTTTGTCATTCGTTTGCAGCGGCATTTCTGTAAGTAACCCCATATTGGCACGCTATGGTATTAAAGTCCTGTTCAAATATATTTTATCTTAAACAATTTCAGATTTTCCGCCTTTTAGCCAACATGGTAATTATTGTGGGCGAAACATGTTTTTATTTGGATTATCGCATTTTTACACAGTGCTAGTTATCCTAGAATGGTGGTGCTTTAATTTTTTAGAGAATCAATACGAAAGTTTTGACGAGGATCCCTTAAAAATAAACGGTAGGTCGATTCGTTTACCTCACCAAAAAGATTTCTTACAACTTTACCCCAAATTTTTCTCTTTCTTGAAAGTTCCTTCTCGTTCATTGAAATCGCCTTCTCAACAGAGTTCAATATTTCCTCTG
>Ga0272449_1000221_pt1 | contig 73049 bp, 75 predicted proteins | sample YNPCB0241_FD_198679 | JGI IMG/M metagenome (GOLD analysis project Ga0272449, IMG submission 198679) | Hot spring sediment microbial communities from Yellowstone National Park, WY, United States - YNP-CB-024-1 | ecosystem: Environmental > Aquatic > Thermal springs > Hot (42-90C) > Sediment...
GTCAATTTAAAAAACCAGTGTTTTGTGGTAACAAGTTCTGGTCTTGTTCCACAAATTGCACATCTTGGTTCTTTTAAATCAATTGGTCTTAAATATCTTCCACAAAGATCACATGCATCTCCTCTTGCATTTTCAAATCCACAAAATGGACATATTCCTTCTACATATCTATCTGGTAAAAATTTTCCACATTTAGGACATTTTAATTGCTCAATTTCTTGTTCATAAATATAATTTTTTTCTAATAATTTTTTGAAAAAATATTGTGTTGTTTCATAATGAATTTTTTCTGTTGTTCTTGAAAATATATCAAAACTACATCCCATTTTCATTAATTCTTCTTTTATTAATGGATGATATTTATCTGTAAGTTCTTTTGGTGATATTCCTTCTTTTTCAGCTCTTAAAGCAATAGGAGTTCCATGTTCATCTGTTGCACATATGAATATTACATCTTCTCCTATTCTTCTTAAAAATCTTACATATATATCAGCAGGAATATATGTAGATCTTAAATGTCCTAAATGTAATCTATCATTACTATATGGTAAAGCTGCTGTAACTACTATTGGTGACATAATTCTAAATTATTTATTCTGATTATTAAATTTATTTAGTATTCAAATTTATTAGGATGTTTTTTATTTTATAATTTGGATGAAAATTGAATTATGAAACTCTATTAGAAAGAGCATTATCAAAAATACCAGAAAAAGCTAAGAAATATTCAAAATATGAAATACCTGAAGTAGATAGTACTATAATTGGATCAAGAACCGTAATACATAATTTTAAAGAAGTAGCAGAAAAATTAAATCGTAATACAGATTTTCTACTCAAATATTTAGTAAGAGAACTTGCAACATCAGGTGTAATTGAAGAGACTAGAGTAGTTTTACAAGGAAAATTCACTAAGGAACAAATAGATAATTTAATAAAAGAATTTGCAAAATACTATGTTATATGTCCATCATGTGGTAAACTTGATACAAGAATAATAAAAGAAGGAAGATTAAGCTTCTTAATTTGTGATGTATGTGGTGCTAAAAATCCAGTAAAATCATTATCATGAGATGACAATTATGGGAGAGGTATATGTTAAAGTAAGAAAAACAGAAAATGATATTTTAATTACTGTATGCGATTGTGATATATTAGGAAAAAAAGTAGTAGATGGAAAACTAGTATTAAATGTATCAAAGGAATTTTATGAAGGAGAAAAAATGAATAAAGAAGCTACATTAGATATATTAAAAAAAGCAACAATAGCATTATTTGTAGGAAAAACTGCTGTAGAATATGGAATTGAAGCTGGACTTATACATAGAGATGCTATAATTGAAATAGGTGGAATTCCTCATGCTCAATTTGTGATGATAATATGATGGATTTCTGTATTAAATGTGGAGCAAGAAATAAAGTATTAATTAATAATTTATGTGAAGATTGCTTTTGGAGTGAAAAAGCTATAGATATACCTAGTGAAATTAATTTAATTCTTTGTTCATCATGTACATCATATCTTCATGGAAAAAAATGGATTAGGAAGAAAGATTTTGATTCTTTATTAAATGAAAGCATATTAACAGAATTGAAGAAAAAACTTAGAAAAAATATTTTATTAAAAAATATTGAGATCTTAAGGAATGAAAAAATACCAAATAAAATTATCATAAGAGCAGAAATATCTTTAGATAATATAAGCAAAAAAATTGAAATCCTAGGAAACATTTCATATAGAAAATGTGATTATTGTCAAGCAGTATATACTGGTAAATATAAAACAATAGTACAAATAAGAAATATAAATGAAGAATATTTAGAAAAAATAAAATCAATAATAGAAGAATTTCATAGTATTAATGGTAGAGTAGAAATAAGTGAAATTAAGGAATTGAAGGAAGGAATTAATATTAAGTTTATGAGTATAAGTAAAGCAAGACTTTTTGCAAAAAGAATTTCAAGTATTACAGGAGCAAAAATAAAAGAAACTGCAAAAACAATAGGTTATAAAAAAGGAGAACCAAATTATATTATTACAATTTCTATAAGATTACCTTTGAAAAATATAGGAGAAATTATTTCAATAGAAGATAGAATTTATAAGATATTAGGAATAGTAAAAGGAAAAATATTAGTTCAAAACTTAGAAACTAATAAGAGAATATTATTAGATTATAAAGAAATAGAAAAAGCTGAAAAAATTGAATCTAAAAAAGTTCGTATAGAAGCAAAAAGAGGAAGATTTGTAACTTTATTAGATATGGAAAATAAGTATTTTATTGATGTTCCTATAGAAGAAATTCAAGGGAATTTAAAAGAAGGAGATTATGGAATATTAATAAATTTCAAAGGAAAAGAAAAAATAATAAAAATATGAAAAAATATTTAAAAAAGCAATAAGGATAATAATTTTCATGATTATATATGAAGGCAATTTATAATGGTTTATGTTTAAATTGTAATGGAGAGATTTCAAGTGAAAGATTATTTCAGAGTGGAATATGTGAAAAATGTATTGATAATGATATAAAAGATAGAAAGAAAATTTTAAAGATTTTAAAAGAAAATGGAAAAATTCTTTATGCAGAAAAAATATTTAATTTTTATGAAAATTTTCAAAATTTTTCTTTATTCTTTAAAAAAGCACTTAAACAAAAAATGTTTTCATTACAAGAAATGTGGGCTAAAAGAGTTTTATCAAATAAATGTTTTTCTATTGTTGCTCCTACAGGTGTAGGAAAAACAGTATTTGGAATAATTTCTGCACTCTATTTTGCAAATATAGGAAAAAAATCATATATAATTGTACCAACAACACTTCTTGTACAGCAAATTGTTGAAAAAATACAAATTTTTTCTAATAATATTGGAAAAAATTTCAATATAGTATATTATCATGGATTATTAGGAGAAAAAGAAAAAAAAGAAGCTATTAAGAAGATCTTAGAAGGAAATTTTGATGTATTAATAACAACAGATAGATTTATTATAACAAAATCTGAAGAATTGAAAGGAATAAAATTTGATTTTGTATTTGTTGATGATGTTGATTCCTTCTTAAAATCTCCAAAAAATATTGATAAAATATTACTATTATTAGGATTTGATTTAGATATTATAAATTTATCAATGAGATTATTGGAAACAAAAGATATTGAAGAAAAGGAAAAGATAAGAGAGAAGATAAGAGAATATAAAAACAATAATAAAATAGGAATATTAGTAGTCTCAGGTGCAACACTTAAAGCTAAGAGAACAAAAAGAATAAGACTTTTTGAAGAATTATTAGATTTTCAAGTTGGTTTTAAACCTGAATTTGTAAGAAATATTAAAGATGTCTATATAGATAAGAGTAAAAATATAGAAGAGCATGTTTTAGATTTAATAAAAGAATTTGGTAGTGGTGCTTTAGTTTTTGTTCCACAATCATTAGGTAAAGAATTTGCTGATTATATAAATGAATACTTATTAAGTAATGGAATTAAATCATATGTTTATAAAAAACCTGAAGAAAATATATTAAATGACTTCCAAAATGGTAAATATGATGTATTAATAGGAATTGCAAGTTTTAGAAATCCATTAGCAAGAGGAATTGATCTACCTGAAAGAATTCGTTATGTTATATTTGCAGGAGTACCAAGAATGGAATTTAAATTGAGTTGGGAAGAATATAATCCTACAAAATTATTAACTATTTTAAAAAATATAAGACCATTTATAAAAGATGAGTTAAATGCTACTAGAATTATTAATAATTTGAATAAAATAATTCCTATGAAGGCTGAATTAATAGAAAAAATAAAAGAAGCAATAGAAACAAATAAAAAACTTGAAGGTTTTGAAGCATATGCAAAAGATGTTATAATAGAAGCAAGAGAATTTCTAAGTAAAAATATAACCCCAGAGCTAATAGAATTAATTTCAAAAAGTAAAGAAATAGCTATTGAAAAAAGAGAGAATTATTTTTACTTAATAATTTCTGATGCAATTGGTTATATTCAAGCATCTGGAAGATGTTCTAGAATGTTTGCAGGTGGTGTATCAAGAGGAATAAGTTTTGTTATTAAAGATGATGAAAAAGCATTTTATTCCCTAGGACAAAAATTAAGTATAATCTTAGGAGAATTTTCATGGAGTAAATTTAATTTAGAAAGAATTAAAAAATGGTTTAAGAAGATTGATGAAGATAGAGAAATTATTAAAAATATAAGAGAAGGTAAAATAATTGGTAAATTTAAAGATTATATTAAACCTGTTTTATTAATAGTAGAATCACCAACAAAAGCAAAAACAATTTCAAAATTCTTTGGAAAACCATTTAAAAGAAAAATTGGAGATACTACAATTTTTGAAATAAATACAGGTAAATTTGTTTTAAATATAGTTGCAAGTATGGGACATGTATTTGATCTTATAACAGATAAAGGATTCCATGGAGTTAAAATTAATGAAGAATTCATACCAATATATGATGTTATTAAAAAATGTAAAAATTGTGGAAATCAATTTACTGGAGAAATATGTCCAAAATGTAAAAGTAAAGATTATTATTCAAAAGAAGGATTTATTAGAGCTATAAGAGAATTAGCTTCAGAAGTAAAATATGTATTTTTAGCAACAGATCCTGATGCTGAAGGAGAAAAAATAAGTTATGATCTTTTTTGTATAATACATCCAATTAATAATAAAATTGAAAGATTAGAATTTCATGAGGTAACAAAAACTGCTTTTATTAAAGCTCTTGAAAATAGAAGAAGAATTGATTTAAGACTTGTAGAATCTCAATTAGTAAGAAGAATAGAAGATAGATGGATAGGATTTGAATTATCTCAAGTATTATGGAATGTATTTAAAAATAGAAGATTATCTGCAGGAAGAGTACAAACACCAGTTCTTGGATGGATTATTGAAAGAGTAAAAGAAGCAAGAAAACATAAAAAAGTACTTTATTTAGTACTTTCTAATGATTTAAAAATTTCAATAGAAAATCCAAAAGAAGCAAAAGTAAATAAAGCAATTATTAGTAATTTAACTGAAGAAGAAAAAGTAATATATCCAGCTCCTCCATATACTACAGATTCTCTTTTAAGAGATGCATCCTTAGAGCTTAATTTTCCAGTGGAAAAAACCATGAGGATTGCTCAAGATTTATTTGAAGCAGGTCTTTGTACATATCATAGAACTGATTCTACAACAGTATCTAATGTTGGTATAAATATTGCAAAGGAATATATTCAAGAAAAATTTCCATCATTATTTGTTCCTAGAAAATATCAAAAAGAAGGAGCACATGAATGTATAAGACCAACAAGAGTAATAGATGTAGAACGATTAAAATATTTAATTCAAACTGGAATTTTAAGATTACCAATAAAATTTACATCAGATCATTTTAAACTTTATGATTTAATATTTAGAAGATTTATTGCAAGTCAAATGAAGGAAGTTTTAGTAAAATATCAAAAATTTGAAGTAAAAGTTAATGGAAATGAAAAAATAATAGAAAATCCTATTGAAATAGTAAAAGAAGGATTCAATAAGATAATACCAATAAAACTTTATAATAGAGTAAAAGAAGGAGAATATGAAATAAAGTACTCAAAATTACTTCGTGTACCAGTTGTAAAATTATTTACACAAGGAGAAGTTATTGCTATGATGAAGGAGAGAGGAATAGGAAGACCAAGTACATATGCAAAAATAATTTCCACATTATTAGAAAGAGGTTATGTTTTTGAAGTTAAAAATAAACTTATAAATACTACATTAGGTCTTAAGGTTTATTCTTATTTATCTGAAAAATTTGGTACATTTGTATCAGAAGAAACTACAAGAAGACTTGAAGAGCTAATGGATAAAGTAGCAGAAGGAGAAGTAAAATATCAAGAAGTTTTAAGAAATATTTATAATGAAATACTTACAATTCGTGGAAAAGCATAAGCATAATTCTTAAATAATTTTAAAAAATTGAATAGTTAAGGGGCCCGTAGCTCAGCAAGGTAGAGCAGCGGGCTTTTAACCCGTTGGTCCCGGGTTCAAATCCCGGCGGGCCCGCCTTTTTTAGAATTTATTATAAAAGAAAAAATCATAAATATGAAATTTGATTATGGATAGATATGAAGCTATCTAGACCGCGTGGTACTAGAGATTTTTTACCAGAGGAAATGAGGATAAGAAGATATATTATTGATAGAATAAGGAGAGTTTTTGAATTACATGGATTTGAAGAAATGGATACTCCTGCTATAGAACTTTGGGAAGTTCTTTCATTAAAAAGTGGAGAAGAAGTAGAACATCAAATATATAAATTTCAAGATAAAGCAGGAAGATTGTTAGGATTAAGATTTGATCTAACAGTACCATTAGCAAGAGTTATTGCAAGTAATCCAAATTTAGTAAAACCATTTAAAAGATATTGTATTGCAAAAGTATGGAGATATGAAGAACCTCAAAGTGGAAGATATAGAGAATTTTTACAAGCAGATATTGATATTATAGGTTCTCCAAATATGATAGCAGATGTAGAATGTATAGTAACTGCAATAGATGCAATAAAAGCAATAGGAATTAATGATATTAAAGTTAAAATAAATAATAGAAAAATATTAGAAGGAATATTCTCATCTATGGGAATAAATAAAGAAGATTTATTTAAAGTATTTAGAATTATTGATAAAATAGAAAAAATAGGAGAAGAAAATGTTATTAAAGAATTAAGTAATCTCAATTTATCAAATGAAATTATTAAAGATATAATGGATATTATTCATAAAAAAGGGGAAGAAGCATTAAATTATGTTGAGAAAAATTTTGAAAATATAAAATTAGTAAAAGAAGGATTAAGTGAATTAAGAGAAATAATTAATTTATCACAATTATTTGAAATTAATAATTTAATTGAAGTTGATTTTAGTTTAGTAAGAGGTTTAGATTATTATACTGGTCCAGTATTTGAAATAAAATCTAAGGAACATATTGTAAGTATTGCAGGAGGAGGACGTTATGATGATTTAATAGAAAAATTTGGTGGAATTTCAATACCAGCAACTGGAATTTCTCTAGGAATTGAAAGATTATATGAAATTTTAAGTAGAAAAATTATTAGTAATGAACCAATAACAAAAATTTTCATAGCAAATGTAAATGAAGAAGTTTTTAGTGAAGTAATAAAAATATATAAAAAATTAATAAGCTATGGAATAAGTACTGAAATAGATTTAATGAAAAGAAAATTAACAAGACAACTTGAATATTCTAATTCTAAAAATATACCATATGTATTAATAGTAGGACCAAAGGAAATTAAAGAAGGAATATTTAAGCTTAGAGATATGAAAAATAAGAAAGAATATGATGTAAAAATTGAGGAAATTCCAAAAATAATAAAAGATCAAATTGCAAATAAATCTAGTTTTAATTGATCTATATTAAAATCATAATAATCTGATTGATTTGAATAGGTATAAATTCTAAATCTTGTTTCTCCTCTTATATATTTATCAATATTAGAGGTAAGAGTAAAGGAAATTGTTTGAGGAGTATTTGGAGTAGAAATACCAGAATAAAATGTAGTCCATGATGATATTGAATAATCCCATAATCGAATTGTAATATTTACTGATGAAGAAGATTTATATATAATAGTATATGTTGCATTAATTATAGTTCCATTGATTCCTGAGAAAATAAAGTAACAATCTATTATTTGTTGAGATATCTCAATTGGATTAAATAAAATATAATCATTTAACATATAGAATTGCTTTCCTAATTTAGTTGCTGTAATAAGAATATTCCAATTTCCTGAGCTATCTCTAAAATTTTGAGGATTATTTGTTATTTCTTGTGAAATAGATTCATAATAATATGATGGTCCTGATGTATAGTTATAATAACCATCTCCATATGTTGAATATGAGCCTATTGCATAATTATAAAGTTGTATAGTAACATTTACTGATGATTCACTAAATGCTTGTATAGATCTCCAAATAAGAGAGCTCCAATAATTAGTATCACTTACTCCATTAAATTCAACTATAATTGAGTGAATATTAACTTGTGGAATAAAGTTTAACATATTTAAGCTAAAATTAATTGCTGAAGAAGTAGATTCAATATTTATTAATAATTGCCAATTCCCTGTACTATTTCTAAAATCATTAATATTTGATGTAATTTTTAAGCTCTTATATATTTCATCTAATGTTGAAATTGTAAAATTAAAGTATCCATTTTCTCCATATTCAGCATATCTATTAAGATTAAAATTATAAGCTCTTATTGTAACATTATATGGAAGAGTTGAGGCATTAAATACTGTATCAATACAAATTGATGCCCAATCATCAGTATCTGATATTCCATAGAATTCTATTGAAATTATTGAAGAATATTTTACAAAAGATAAACCAACATCATCAATTCTAGCTATTATATGAAATACATTTGAAGCTTCTGAACAGCTTATATCAAATACAATTTTTAGAATATACAAAGTATTTGGAGAAAATGAATAGTTTACTGATATATCATTTCTGTATAGATAACCAATTGATGTTCCAATCCAGCCACTTCCATTATTATCATCACTATATAAAATAGCAATATCATTTCCATTATTATCAGCTAATATTAGCTTTACAGAATTTAATTTTACATTACTGAAATTACCATAGTTGTATGCGTAACTAGGTGATAATTCAAATTTCCATGAAAAACTTGCTTTAACTTCATCCCATGATAATGGAGATGTAAAGTTTGTATAAAATGTTATATTCATTCCATAGAATGAATAATCAAAATATTTATCATCTATTTCACATTTAAAACATCCTCCAGCACTACCATAAGGGTTTCCATTTGATGAATCATAATCTGGTCCAATAATTTTTAAAAGACCAATTGGATAAATTGAACCATAAAGTATTTGATTTGTACTATTTAACCAAATAAAATCTATAGAAGAAGCTAATGGTCTATATATAGAATTTGGAAGAGAGAACTTAGTACTACTATAATATAAAAATTCTCCTGACCATGTTCCATTATAATATCTATAGTATATTCCTGATGGATTTTGATAAATTACATATATCCTATCATTAATACAAGTAATTGTTGGATATCTCATTGATGTTGAAGGAGGAGAAATATCTATTTGTGTATTACTAGATGTAAAGTAGCGAATAAATGAGTAACCAGTTGAGCTATAAGTTGTTGCAAATATTACCCAATTATTATAAAATTCTGGAGCAGAAGATAGTTCATCAAAGTTTACACCTGATGCTATTGTAGGTGGGCTAAGTGGAAAATTTATTGCCCCCCAATTTCCAGTATCAGGATTCCATCCGTATATTCGATTATAATATAAATTTGAATTATCTTCTCTAATGAAGAATATGTATACATTATTTGTATTTGGTTGAATTGTCATTGATATTCTAGTTTCTGCAGTTGCAGATGCTCGATATATAGTATTTGGAGCTGTACTTGTTCCAGTATAATCATACCAGCTTGATGTTAAAGATGGATCATAATTAGGAAGACACCTAAGAAATAAAACTCTCAATCTGTTAATACCTGAAGGTGCTTGATAATACCAAGCAATAGCAGGACGTTCATCCTTAGAAGAATATGTACGAAAAGAAAAGTCATATGGCAAAATATTCCATGTATTCCCACCATCATTACTATAAGCAGCAGTTCCATTTGCATAGCTATCACTTGGACTTCTATACCATGCCCAGCAATTACTAGATGTGGAATTAGTTGAATAAACTACAATCCAATATGTTTCTGAGGTATTGAGATAAGCTGGTTGTTTGAAAATACAATCATACCATTGTGCTGATGTTACATCATTAACTCTACCAAAATCAATTCTTCCAGATGTAATTATTCCAGATGAAGACATATCAGGATATGAGCCATTACTTTTTCTTATCTCAATATAAAGATGATCACTAGGAGAGCCAACTCTGTATAAATACAACATTATACCACTTAATACACTAGATGATGGTTTAAAGGATTGAGCATAATAAAAATAATTACCATAGACACTAGAAGAAACATCTGTAGAATAAAAACTTTGATCTAGAGATGTTAAATATGGATAAAGAGCAATAACAGGTCTTTGTACTGTTACACCACTAGCTGAATAAATAGTAATTGGAGTAGAAGATATCCAGCCATACCATCCTGGTATCATAAAGCAGAAATGAGTTGCTGGATATATAGTCCAGCTTGTTGTATAATACCAACCACCTAAGCTACCAATATAAGAAGTTGAAGTATATGCCCAATGGAAGATTCCATTAGTACTTAAAACAATAGCATATTGAGAACCTTTAGTAAGATTTGCATTTATTGGTACATTTACCCATGTAAAAGAAGTTGGAATATCTGTTAGTATTGTACTAGCAATAAGTCCAGAAGAGCTCATATCAGGAGTTCCATTAGTAAAAACTTTTCTTATTTCTACTTGCAATATTGATGAGGAAGTACTAGCATTTCTTATATAAAGAAATAATTGAGAAATACTTGAGCTCATAGCAATAAAGTGTGCTGCCCATTTACCACTACTATTTATTATTTGATAGGATGTAGAAGTTATAGGATTACCACCATAAGATGAATTATATGAGAAAAGAATGTATTTTATTGCACTTGGTGATGTTGGATTATTCTGATAAGTTATATGAATATTATTATTTATATCAGAAGCTATACTAGGATTATAACCTAATTCATAACCACTACCATTACTTATAAACCATTGATCTACAAATGTCATACCATTATCTATACTTAATGAATATCCTAAATAAGTACCATTACTATAAACTACATGAATTGTTTTATTTGGATCATTTGTTCTTGTTATAGCACGTTGATTTGCAGAAACTAATTCTAATGATTTGAAAGTTACTGTAGAAGATAATATTGTAGGTGAAAATTCAGAGGTGTAACCATACCAATTAGAAGCATTATAAGTAAAATTCATATTACTTATTGGATAATAAACAGAAGAAACAAATTTACTAGCAGAAAAGCTCATTCTATTATTATCTAAATAATAAGTATCTGATAGAGATCCGCTTAATAATGAACCATTAATTATATTATAATTTGAAGAGAAATAAGTTCTATTTATTTGAGAAGATGGTTGACTTAAGAAAAACATAGATTGATAATCTTGATTTTGAAGAAGTTCTATAGATCCATTTACATAAGAACCATAATTTGCTGTATAACCAGAGGGATAATAATTAATACTCGTCATTGATGGAGATGAATTCATAGAAAAATAGTTATCATCAATATATTCAACTGAGTCAGGTAATGATCCTCCTATATAGCTTCCTGTACTAATAACATATGATAAAGGATAATATGTAAATAGCCTAGGAGTTGGAAGAATCATAGATAATTGAACTAATGTTAAATAAGATGTTAAAGTACCTCTTTGACTTGCTAATTTGAAAATATAAGGTTTTGTTAAATCAATATCACCTTTAGGTATGGTTATTACAGCTTCTTCATTAGCAGGTATTTCATAATAAACAGAATATCTTGTTATAAGTTTTTCATTTGCATCCTCTATATACACTGAGTCAATAGTAGCATCTATTCCTCCTCTATTAATTACATAAATTCTTAAATAATCTTCTTCAAGAGATACTTGAACTATTTTAATACTTTCTAAAATATTTGTATATTGAGGTGATGGAAGGGTAACATATGAGGATATAGATGAATAAATAATAGCTGCAGAAGATAGTACTATTAATATTAATAGAATAGCTGCTATTATGTTAGATACTCCTTTTCTCTTCATATGAACATTATTCATTTTGAAATCTTTATATAAAAATATTTTTATAAAAAATTGAACAAGATTTTAAATAATGAAAAAAGGCATAAGTGAGATTGTAGCAATTTTAGTAATGTTACTTATAGTTTCAAGTATTGGTGTAATTATTTATACATATGCTACAGGATATTTTTCTTTAATGAGTTCAGCTATTACTGAAAGAAGTAAATTAGATATAAATACAATAAAGGAAAAGTTTGTAGTTGTTGATGTTATCATTAATAAAAGTAATAATACAGAAATTTGTGCAGCAGTTTATAATTATGGAAAAACTAGTATTATATTAAAATCAATGTTTATTAATGGTACTAAAGCAATAACAAATGAAGAAGAAATACTTCCTGGAGAATTTAAATGGTTTAATGGAACTATAAACATGGTAATACCAAGTAATACAATTATTAATTTAAAAGTAGTAAGCTCCTTGGGGAATTATTATGAAACAATTATATTCCAATAAAGGTGTAAGTACAATAATAGGTAGTATGATATTTTTATCAATATTCATATTAAGTATAACAGCAATAATAATTTGGACTCAAAATTATGTTAATTATGCTGAAAATATAAGAGAAGAATTAGAATTTATGATAGAAAAATCAAGAGAGGATTTAATAATAAATTCTATTAATTCATCAGGAAAGCTTACTTTAGCTATAAATAATCCAACATCTCAAACTATAATTTTAAAACAAATATGGGCTAATCATTCTTTTCAATTAGGAGAATGGATTATTCCTGCAAATAGCTTAGTTTATATTAATACAACACTTGATTATGTAAATACAAGTAAAGTAGTTACAAGCAAAGGTAATATTTTTTCTGTAATACCTAAATTAGAAGGAATAGAAGAAGGAATAGTAAAAAAAGGAAAGTGGTATGTTCAATGGTATAATTTATCTGCTAGAAGAGTTTTTGATAAGAATATTGGTGAAAGTTATTGGTATGATTTGTGTATTTCCTTTGATTGGGCTCCTAGTATAACAGATCCAGTATGTGGGCCTTATACAAAGGTTGGATTTAATGCTACTACACGTATAATAGCACTTAGTTCTAAAATATACATAAATTGGTATGTAGGTGAAGAATGTAGAATAATAGTAAAAGAAATTGGATATGATTCTGATTGGCAGGATAATTCAGGATATGTAGAATTAAATGTTACACAAAATGCAACTTATACAATAACAATACTTTATAGTAGATGGATTGGAAGAGCATTTCTTACATTAAATATTGTAAATGCAGATTTTGCAACTTAGCGCCGGGAGGGGGATTTGAACCCCCGAGCCCATTATGGGCACAGGCTTAGCAAGCCTGCCCCTTACCAGACTAGGGTATCCCGGCTTTAATTAAAAAGTTATCACAATTTTTATTTAGTACAGAAGTTAAAAAATTTTTACTTTATTTATATTACGTAAAGTATTTAATTTTCTTTCTTTTACTTTTCATAAAGGGGCTGTAGGCTAGCTTGGTCTAGACTGCGAGGCTTGGGCCCTCGTGACCCCGGTTCAAATCCGGGCAGCCCCATCACTTTTAATAAAAAAGAAAAAAAGAAAGAAAAAATTACCACCATCTTTGCATTATTACTTTTGCATCTGTTAAGAAATCAACAATAGCAACTTGTCCAGTTAATGTACCAAAATGACTCTTCTTTCTCGCAGGGAATGGGAAGAATTGTTGTGGTTGAGCAACTGCCATATTTGCTGCTATATTTCCTGCTTTAACACGTTTTGCAAATTCTCTAAACCATTTTCCACTTGAAGTATAAATTGTTCCAGTATTTCCATACTGTCTATTATTAGCAATTTCTATTGCCTCATCAAAATTTGAAGCTCTAACAATTGGCATTACTGGACCAAATATTTCTTCTTGTTCAATTTCCATTCCTGGTTTTACATCATCTAAAACTGTAGGACCTAAGTAAAATCCATTTTTATATTCATCTGGAACTTCTACTTTTCTTCCATCAACTACAAGTTTTGCACCATCATTAATAGCTCTTTCTATCATTCCAATAATTCTTTCACGTTCTTTTGCTGAAATCACTGGTCCCATATCTGTAGTATCAAGCATTTGATATCCTACTCTTATTTTCTTTACTCTTTCAATTATTGGTCCTACAAATTTTTCATAAGCTTCTCCTACAGTTATAAGAACTCCTGGTGCTAAGCAACGTTGTCCAGCCATATCAAAGAATCCAGTTACTACATTTTCAACAGTGGGTTCTAAAACAGCATCTGGCATTACTATTACAGGATTTTTAGCTCCACATTGACAAATAGCTCTTTTTCCATGAGAACAAGCTATTGAATAAATTCTTTCTCCAACAGGTGTAGAACCAACAAAATAAACTCCTTGAATTTCTGGATGTTTTAATAATTCTTCTGATGCTGGACCAGTCCCATTAACTAAATTTATAACACCTGGTGGATATCCTGCTTCTGCAAATAAATTCATTAATAATGTTATTGGTACAGGATCAAGAGAGCTTGGTTTTACTACAATAGTATCACCTAAAGTTAAAGCCCAAGGAATTACCCACATAGGTATCATTACTGGAAAGTTAAATGGAGATATTATTGCAAATACACCTAATGGTTCTTTAACAAGCTCCATATCAATTTCTGGTTCAGTTTTTGCTAAGTTCATTACTTTTCTTACATTCATAAATAGATGAGGAGCTCCTAAAGCAGCATCAATTGCTTCAATTGCTCTTCTAACTGATGCTCTTCCTTCTCTTAATGTTTTTCCTACATTCTGAGAGATTATTCTTGCTAATTCTTCAGTTCTTTGTTCCATTAATATCTTAAGTCTTACAAGATATTGTAAACGATCAAAAATAGGTACATTTGACCATTTATCAAATGCACTTGCAGCTGAACGAATAGCTTTCTCTATATCATTTTTTGAAATTGCAGGAACTTCTGCTATAGGTGTTCCTTTTCCAGGATCGTATACTGGATAATATTTATCTGTCTCTGGTTCAATGAATTTATTATCAATGAAGTGTTTTAGTTTTCCATAATTCTCACTCAATTTTATTTCCATTAGTATGCCTCCTTAGATAAATTATTATTTTTTAAATTTTTAAAATATAAAACTTTCGTTAATAAATATTTTAAAATAATTTCTTTAAAAATTAAAATTTACATAAACTATCAATTAAAAAAGCTAAAAGAGCAAGTAACATAAATATAAGAGTTTTATTTTTTACATCAATGGCTATTGTCCTTTCTTGACTTCTTAAAATTTTTATAGAACAATAAATTAATCCTAAATCAACAAATATTATTGTAAATAAATAAAATAATCCAACTTCTTTTACAATTATTGGTAATATTGATAATATTATAGCACTTAGATAAAATAATGAAGCAATTATAGCAGCTTTTTTTGTTCCATAGGATAAAGCTAAGGTTTTAATATTCTTTATTTTATCACCTTTTATATCTGCAATTCCCTTAATAATTTCTCTTCCAATTGTTGAAAGGAAGGCCAACATAAAAAATGTTAAAATTTTCATATTAATTGAATTTGAAGTAATAATAGCACCAAAAAGAAATGGAATAGCCACACAATATGCAACCATTATATTTCCAAGAAGACCTGTTTTCTTTGCTTTTGTATTATACAAAATAGATACAATCAGTGATGAAAAAGCTATTATAATAGCATATATTGAGAAGTAAAATGTAAGCAAAATTCCAATTATTGCTAAAATAATTGAATAAAATTTTGCATTATTTATAGAAATTCTTCCTGAAGGTAATGGACGATTAGGTACATTTATTCTATCTATTTCTATATCCATAATATCATTTAAAACCATGGAAAATGCTGTTAAGAAAAATCCAATAAAAAAACCAAATATTATTTCTTCTATTTTAGGAAATGCACCTAATATAGTGACTTCTCCAATAATAACTGCTAATCCCATCATTATAGAATTTAATGGTCTTATTAATAGTAAATAATCAAGGAATAATCTCCATGGCTTCATAATATGTAATCTCTCCTTGTCTATCAATTACTGCAATTATAAGATCCTTATTAGATAATTTTGCTTTATTTGAAATATTTTTAAGTTCAGAAATACTTATAGTCTTTCCTTCTATAAGTCCATATACTAAATATTTTGCAGGTTCTTTTCCTATCATTGCTCCTCTTCTATATACTCTAAATTCTAATCCTTTTCCATAACCTTCTTTTACAACATATCCTCTACGTCTTAAATCAGAATATAGTAAATATCTAAGCCAAATATTTGGATCATTTTTTAATAATAAATTAACTAATTCCTGAAATGTTAAAACTTTATTTGATTCATCTACTAAAATAATCTTATTATTATCTAATAGATATAATGCTTCAACATCAAATAATACAAGCTTATTATCTTCCCATTCTCCATAATATCCTTGTTCATAGAGTTTTTCTGCTCCACTTCCAGTAACAATTATTTTATTTCCCATAAGTATGGCTTTTTCTGGCATAGGATACACCTTTTAATATTTTAAAATTTTTATAATAAGATATGACAATTAGAGAAGACTTATTAGTATTTCTGAAAGATGTTGAAAGACTTATTTTTATTGGTATTGGAAATAAATTAAGAAAAGATGATGGTGCTGGATCAATAATAATTTCAAGATTAAAAAGGAGAGGAATAAAAAATGTATTAGATTGTGGAATTGTTCCTGAGAATTTTATTGGAAAAATTAAGGAAATTAATCCTACACATATTATATTTTTTGATATTGTAGATATGGGTGAAAAACCAGGTACTTATAGGATAATAAATGAAGATGAACTTTGTGAAAGAATGATTTCCACACATAGATTATCTATTAATATTTTATTTAAAATATTGAGAAAAGAAATTCCTAATGTAAAAATATTACTAATAGGAATTCAACCAAAAAATATAGAATTTGGAAAAGGATTAAGTAAATCTGTTAATAAGGGAATTAATTCATTAATAGAAGAAATAATTGAGGTGATAAAATGCAAACAATTGAATGGAAAGATGATGGAGTTTACATAATAGATCAAACAAAACTCCCTCATGAGCTTAGTTTTATATTATGTAAAGATTATGAAAGAATTGCTTTGGCGATTGAAAGAATGGAAATAAGAGGAGCACCTGCTATTGGTGTAGCAGCAGCAATGGGAATTGCCTTAGCTGCTAAAAATTCTAAAGGAAAATCCTTAGAAGAAATAAAAAAAGAACTTAAAAAAGCTAAAATAAGATTAGCATCAACAAGACCTACTGCAAAAAATCTTTTTTGGGCATTAGAAAGAATGGAAAGAGTATGGGAAAATGCAAATTCTTCTGAAGAAATTATTGAAAATGTAATAAAAGAAGCATTAAAAATTGCTCAAGAAGATATTGATTCATGTAAAGCAATAGGGGAATATGGTTCTAGTCTTATAAATGATGGGGATAGAATATTAACATATTGTAATGCAGGAGGACTTGCATGTGTAGAACTTGGAACTGCTTTAGGAATAATAAAAACAGCCTTTAGAAAAGGAAAAAGAATAGAAGTATTTGTTCCAGAAACAAGACCTTTACTTCAAGGTGCAAGACTTACGGCTTTTGAATTAAAAATGGAAGGAATTCCATATAAACTAATTACTGATAATATGATTGGATATATAATGCAGAAAGGCTTAGTAGATAAGGTAATTGTTGGTGCAGATAGAATAACAAGATATGGAGATGTTTTTAATAAAATAGGAACATATTTAATTGCAATTTCTGCATATTTTCATAAAATACCATTTTATGTAGCTGCACCTTTTTCTACAATTGATATTTATACATTACCAGAAAATGTTATAATAGAAGAGAGAAATGAAAAAGAAGTTCTCTATATAAATAATATGCTAATAGCACCTAGTGGAACAAAAGTATTAAATCCTGCATTTGATTTAACACCAGGAAAATTTGTAAATGCAATAATTACAGATAAGGGCATAGTATGGCCACCTTATGATTTCTCAGACAAATTTACTAAAGAATATACTTGATAATCTTCAAGTTCTTTTTTCCATTTATCTCCAACTGTTATTAAAACAAATATAGCTGCTATATTAGCTCCTATTTTTTTAGTCATATTTATGATTGCTTTTATTTGTTCACCAGATCTTATAATATCATCAGTAATCAAAATACTATCTCTTCTTTCTATAAGACCTTTTGGTAAGTAAAGAGAAACTTGAACGCCAAAACCAGTTAATGTATATGTTTCTTCAATAAAACTAGAAACACCAACTTCTTTTTCTTTTTTTGCATATACTAGTGGAACATTAAAAGCATTTGCAATATGTGTTGCTAAAGGTATTCCGTCTACAGCTATTGTGAGAACTTTACTAATTCTTTTTCCTGCTAATAATCTAACAATATGATTAGCAATATATCTTAAAAGAATAGTATCTCCAATAATTTTAGTATTATCTAAGAGGCCATCTTCATTAAATTCTATTTTTTCTTTTATATAATTAGAAATATCAAATGCTTTTTCAATAGAATTTAATATAGCTATTGCTCTTTCTGGATTGGGAAGTATATGTCCTTTAATGTATCTATTCAAAACAGTTATGGGAATTCCTGTTAAATTCATTAATTCTTGATAACTATATTTTTCTTTTGCTAATCGCAATAGCTCTACTGCTTCAATTTGAATTTTTACTTGATCATACTTATTTTTAAAATTCAAATTTCACACCAAATATTTTAATTAGAATATTTAAATTTAAAAAATTACGGTGCGGCAGCCCCCCAAGGTGGATGGCCCTTATCCTCTGAGTTTAGTATAACTGACATCCATCCCGTTATCCCACGAACAGTGCCGTCTGGACTTAGGGCCGCTCCCTTCCGGGCCTAACCCGGTTCGTCCAGTATGCAGGGATTCCATTCCTCCGAATGGAATTGCCCTGCTCCGACACTCCCGTGGGGCGGGACTTCTACGTCAGTTATACTAAACTCAGAGGATGGAACCATCGCCCTTGGGGTTACTGGTCCTACCATGACGACCGTTTGTAGTTACAGGGGAGGCCGAGCCCCCCGACCCTCCCTGCCGCACCAAATAATAATAACAAAAAGAAATTTAATAATTTATTCCTATCATAGATAATATTTCACAAGTTCTACAAATATCCTTACCAGAGGGATTTCCGCATTTAATACAATATTTTACTTCTCCAATATGATCTTTCAATAATGTAGATAGCTTATCAGCAGCACTAACAATAGAGAATTTTGTTCCAGGATGTCTATTTTCTATATCATTTAATATATTTCTTATTTCATCTCTTAATGATGCACGCACATATGGGCATTCTTTTTCATATAATGGAAATCCCATTAAATATGCATATATAGCAATTTCTTTTTCAGGTATGTATCTTAATGGTTTAACTCTTGGAATGAATCCTTCTCTTTGTTTAATTGGCTTTACTCCAAGTCTTATCATCTTAGAAATATCTCCCCTGATAAGATTTATTAAAATAGTTTGAGCTTCATCATCGAGATTATGACCTGTAGCAACTTTTGTCGCTTTGAAAATTATAGCTGCTTTATTTATCAATCTTCTTCTTAATATACCACAAAAAGTACATCCAAGTAATTTTATTCCTTTTGATGATGCTATATTACAAATTTCCTCAAGAGTATATCCATAATGCTCTTTAAATGTTAAAATATGATGTTCTATGCCTAGGGATTGAGTTATTTTTTTTGAAATATTAATTCCCTCTTCTCTATATCCTGATACTCCTTCATCAATTGTTACAGCAAATAATTCACAACCATATTTTCTTTCTATTTTATTTAATATATGTAGAAGAACAAGACTATCTTTTCCTCCTGATAATGCTACCATTATTCTATCATTAGGTTCAAATAATTTTTCTCTTTTAATAGTTTTAAATACTGTACGCTCAATACTTCTTACAAAACATTTTTTACATAAAATCTCTCCTGAATGTCTTCTGAAATAAAAACCTTCTTTTCCACATTTACAATACAAACACCATCACCTCTAGCTCAATTATCCAAATTTAAATGATGGAAATACTATAAAACTCATAGAGATATTAAGTAGTAATATCATTAGACATATAAATCTTATTACTTGAGAAATTTTTAAGCTAAAACCATTTTTAAATATGAATCTTAAAATAACATTAATTAATTTATCACCATCTAAACCAGGAATGGGCATTAAATTTATTAAACCAACATTAAGAGATAAAAAGTATATCCAATTAAGAGCACCTGATAAATAGAATGGAATAAATGATGGAATAAAGAAGAACTTAGGTCTAAAATAAGGATATATATAAATTCCAATATAAGATGATTCTGATGTAGGAGATTTTCCAAGAGTAATTGATAGATCTTTGATTTCATTTCCCCTAATTATAGTTATATTCGCTATAGATTTTGGTGGAATTGTTTTTAAAATTCCTTCTAAATCATTAATATTATTTATTTTTTGATTATTAATCTTAATTATTACATCCCAATTATTTAAATTTCCATCTGCAGGAGAATTAGGAACTATCCCAGTTATTATTACACCAGAGGGGGTAGTTTCATACAATGGAGAAATAATTAATGGAAAATTAGATAATAATGCTAAAGCAAATAATGCAATAATTATATTAGTAGTAGAACCAGCAGCATAAACTCTTGCTTGAGATATTTTTCTAGCATTATTTAAATCATTTTCATCAGGTTCGACAAAAGCACCTGGAATTATTGCTATTAATATTAAGCCTGTGCTTTTTATTTTTATTCCTTCTATTCTAGCGATAATTCCATGAGATAATTCATGAAAAACTATTATTATGATTATAGCAATACTAAAGAAAAGTAGAGTATTTAAAGTTGGAGAAAGAGTAATACCTGGTATAAGGAGAGAAACTGGAGAGGCTTCTTCTGTTTTAAAAAGTAATAAGAATAAATTTTTAGCTAATACATAGGTAATATAAATTGAACCTCCTATACTCATGGCAATACCAATATTGAAAATCACCTTCCAAACGAAAGACCACCTACTTGCCATATTATCTATAAACTTATTAAATCTAGTTGTCCTCCACATAATAAAAAAAGGCTTAACTTCTATACTCTTTGGAAGGAAGTTCTTAGCCATAATTATAATAGACCAAAATGATATTAGTATCATAAGGAAAATTATCCACTCATTCATTAGCATCCCATTTTTTTATAATCTTATCTTTTCTATTTTTATATTTTATTTTTCATAAAAATCTTTTTATTTATTAATATTTAAATAAAGATTTAGATAAAAATGTACTCAATGGTATTTATAACTGTAGGAAATGAAGATGAAGCTAAAAGAATTGCAAAGAAATTATTAGAAGAAAGACTTGCTGCATGTGTAAATATAATAAAAGATGTGAAATCATATTTCTTGTGGAAAGGAGAAATTGATAAAGCTGAAGAATATCTATTAATTATTAAAACCATTGCAAATAAAGTTAATGATATTATAAAAAGAGTAAAAGAAATTCATAGCTATCAAGTACCAGAAATCATATGGATAAATTTGAGTGGAGGATCTGAAGATTATCTTAATTGGATAAATGAAGAATTGAGATAACTATGGCAAAGAAAATAGAGCCAATATATTCAATAAGAGAAGTTGTTTATAGTCAAGAAAGATGGAAATTACTTGATGATTTGAGAAGTAAAGCAATAGAGATAATGACATTATTGGAAAAAGTAGGAATAGAGTCTATAGTTCATGGAAGTATTGCTCGTGGAGATGTAAATAAAAAAAGTGATATTGACATATTTATTCCTGAGGTTATACCATCTTATATTATAGAAAGAGCAATATTAGATGGAAATTATCAAATAATAAAAAGAGAAATCACACAAGCTACACCCAATCATGCAGTAAAAGCAATTATATATATTGATGAAAGGACAAGAATAACATTTCCTCTTATTCCTTTAAGACAAAGAGAATTAGAATTTTATAAGTTTGGAGGAAAAATAGGACTTGAAGAATTAAAATTGAAAAAAAGAGTACCTGGTATTGATAAGAGATTAATGCTAATAATACCTACAGATTATGGTCATTATGAATATTCTGTAATTTATAATGCCTTAGAAGCTGCAAAAATTTTAGGCATTAGCATAGAGACCATAATGGAGAGAATAAGAGTATTAAAAAGAAGGGATGAGATTGGAAGAAGTGGAATATATTTTAAAAAAGAATTAAATGATAATGAAACTTTTGAAGGAGTATTAAAGGAAAGAATAGAAAGAGATCCAAGTTTGAAAAGATTAATTTCAAAAAGAGGTAATATACTTGTATGATAATGTTTATGGAGAATTACCAAAAGGATGTGAAATTTGTCTTAGAGGAGGAAAACTTGTATTATTTATAACAGGATTATGTGAAGGAAAATGTTATTATTGTCCTTTAAGTAATGATAAAAAAGGAAAAGATGTTATTTATGCAGATGAAATTTTAGTAAAAAAAGAATTAGAAGTAATATTAGAAGCAAAAGCAATTAATGCAGAAGGAACTGGCATAACAGGAGGGGATCCATTATTAAAATTAAATAGAACATTAAGATATATAAAACTATTAAAAGATTATTTTGGAAAAAATCATCATATTCATTTATATACGAATGGAATGTATGCAAGTAAAGATGCTTTAATAGAATTAAAAAGAAAGGGATTAGATGAAATAAGATTTCATTCATTTAAAATAATAAAGGGAATAGAAAATGCATTAAATATTGGAATTACTACAGGAGTAGAAATTCCAGCCATACCTAATAATGAAGAAGAAATAAAAAAACTAATTCTTCTTTTAGAAAAAAATAAAGTTGATTTTCTAAATATAAATCAACTTGAGTTTACTCCAACTAATGCAATACAATTAAAAGAAAGAGGATTTGAATATGATAAGTCTATAAAGAAAAGTGAAGAAATTGCATTAAGAATTATAGAATGGGCAAAAAATCAAGGAATAAAACTAAATATTCATTATTGTTCTATTATTAAAAAAGATAGCTATCAATTTAAAATGAGAATGTTAAGAAGAAGAGAAAATATTATAAGAGCTTATGAAGAGAAAATTGAAGATGGATTAATTGGAAAATTTATGATAGAATGTGATAATGCAAATGAAATAAGGAGAAAATTATTAAAAGAATTAAACATACCGCCAATAATGATAGGAATTTCTAATGATGGAAAATATTTAGAAGTATCCAGAAAATATCTAGAAAAAATTTTAGAAAGATTACCAAATTGTAGATTAATTTATGTAAAAGAATTGCCAACAGTAAATAGAGATAAAATTGCTGAAATTAACTTATAGGAAATCTTAAAAATGCAGCAATTCCACCTAAATTAAAAAATTGAATGCCTTTTTCATGTTCACTACCTATAAAGTATACTTTTCCTCCATAATTTTCTACTTTCTTACAAATTTCCTCTATGATGAGTTTTTCATTTATATTTAATTTTTTAAATAATTTATCAGAAATTAAAAGAGAATCTACTGCACCTTGTTCTACTGCTCTTTTTACTTCCTCTATACCATATGTAATTAAATTTGGTTTTTTTGCTAATCTAAAAAGTAATTCGTCTATAAGTTTTATATCTCTTAATAATCTAGATTCTTTAAAAATTTTTAAAAGTGCACCACGTTTTAATATTTCTCTTGCACCAGCTGGACCTATTGAAGAGGCTTCTTCAATAATTACTTTTATATTTTTATCTTTTAAAATTGAGAATAGATCATTCTTTGTAAATCCAGGACCTCCTATTATAACATAATATTCTTCTTTTTCTAATAATCTCATTATTTCTTTTACAATATTATTTAAATATTTTAATCTTTCAGAAGATCTTTTATTATCTTCTAAATACTTTCCAGAGATATGAGAGGGAATACTCATATAATGATGTAGATAGTAATCTTTTACTAAGAATATATCAGCATTCTCTTCATCAATAGTAATAATAATTGCATTTTTCCTTTCTTTTTTCTCAGCAAGAGATAATCTTTCTTCATGAAAAGAAAGCCAAGTCTTCTTTATTATCTTTAATCTATCTCCTACTTTTACTGAAAAAGTATGATATGAGCCTCTAATAAAAATATCATCAGGACATGAAATTATTTTCCCATGGATTCTTAAATTTTCAGTAAAACTTTGAAAATAGACGTCTTCTACTTCAATACATAAGTAAATTCTCTTCCTTCCACAACGTTCTTCAGTTCCATCACCTTTAGCTATTCTTATTTCTCTTGTAGTATATCCACAAACATTATCTCCTATATCTATTAAATTATATAAATGCCACATATCTTCAGTATCTTCTACTTCAATCTCAATTGTTTTATTCTTAAGATCTTTTTCTATTATACGCATTATTAAAAAGAAATTAACTTCTTCTACTTAAATTTAAATATGATAAAAATAAGAAAAGCAAATATTAATGATTTAAAAGAAATTTATAGAATAGAAAAAGAAAGTTTTCCTGATCCTTATCCTTATGGACTTTTAAAAGCATTCTTATTTCATCCAGGAGTCTATTTAGTAGCCATAATAGAAGAAAAAATTATTGGATATTGTATTGGAATTATAAGAAATGAAGATATTGGTCATATCATATCTATTGCAGTAGATAAAAACTATAGAAGAAGAGGAATTGGAACTATTTTATTAAGGAATACTATTAATGAGCTTATGAAGTTAGGAGCAAGAAAAATAAGAATTGAAGTAAGAGAATCTAATATAGCTGCTATAAAATTATATGAAAAAATAGGATTTAGAGAAAAAGAAAGAATTTATGGTTATTATTCTGATGGTGAAACTGCTATTGTGATGTTTCTTGAGTTAGAAAATCATCAAAAGTAAATACCTGTAATGATTGAGGCTTTTTAGCAATATTTCCTATTCTTGCTCCTACTAATAATGATATTCCTTTATTACTAGATATGTCTAATAATCTTTGAGTTATAACACCATCAAATATAACACCATATACCTTTTCATTAATATTTTGTAGTATATCTGCTAATTCTCTAACTGCTACTTTCTGTTTTACATCTAAATTTTCATCTACAATATTTGCCTCAAGACTTCCTTGAAGTTTATTTATCATTTCTCTTACTTTATTTATATTAATATTAGGGGGGATAGAAGTTTCTAATTTTACTTCTTGCTTTATAGCTTCTTGCTTTACTTCTTGTTTGGTTACCTCCTTTGCTATTTCTTGACGTTTTTCTGAAATAGTAGGTTGATATTGTTCTACAGGAACTTTATTACGAAGAGCTTTTGCGATTTCTTTTGCAGTTAATTCTTCAACTTCTTTTCCTGGAGGTGCTCTAGCAATATAATCAACATCAGCTACTTGTAATAATTCTCTTAATACTAATTCTCCACCTCTATCACCATCAACAAATGCAATAATTGTTTTCTTTTTACTTAATTCTTTTATTGTCTCTGGAACGGAGGCGCCTTCCATTCCTATTACATTTTTATAACCATGTCTAAGTAAATTAATGACATCAGCTCTTCCTTCTGTTACAATTATTGTATCTGATGAGTCTATTTCTGGTCCTGCTGGTAGACCTTCTGGGCCATATTTTACAATTTCACGTACTCTAACAGATTTTAAAATTTCTTCAGTTAGTTCTTTTACTTCAAATGCATTTTCAGTTTCCCAATGTAGTAATATTTCCTTAGCTCTTTCTATTATTTTTCTTCTTTTTTCTTCACGAATATCTTCTATTTTCTTTATGTATACTTTTGCAGAGCATGGTCCAACTTTATCAATAGTTTCTATGGCAGCAGCAATAACTGCAGTTTCAACTCTATCCATACTTGATGGAATTATTATTTCACCAAAGGATTTTCCACCCTTTGATTCTAATTCAACTTGTATTCTTCCAATTCTTCCACTTTTTTGAAGTTCTCTTAAATCTAATTCCTCACCTAATAATCCTTCTGTTTGTCCAAATATTGCACCAATTACATCTGGTTTATCAACTACTCCATCTATTTCTATTCCAGCATATATGATATATTTTGCAGTTGTTGGAGTACCTCCCAAATTTATCACCTTGAATAATAATGATTAAATTATACTATAAGAAATAAGGAATAAGTTCCTAAAAAGTTAATTGGTTTAATAAATATTTTGCATTTTCATTTTTCTCAAAATATTCTCTTACATTAGATAACATTTTTATTAATTCAATTGATACAAAATTTTTTAGATCCAATGGATGTAATTCTCCTTTAGAGTACATAGAGATTAATTCATCTGCTGAATTTACTATTATGTCACCTCCATATTTCTTAGGACGTTCTATTACTACTTCTCTATTATTATAGAGAATGATCTTTTTTGCAATTTCTATTATTGGATTTCCTTCAATTTCTTTTGGAGGACAATATGCTCTATTTATTTTATTTTTTATTTCTTCTGGAGAATCATGAATAAAAATACAAGTTTCAGGTTTTGATTTACTCATTTTATATTCAATTATTTTTTCTTCAGAATCCATTCTTCCAGAACCTTGTAGACTAGGTAATATGGGCGTATGAATTGCAATTGGTTTTTTGTAATGATATTTTTCTGCAATTTCTCTAGCTAGGACATGTGCTCTTCTTTGATCCATTCCACCAAGACAGATATCTAAATCCAAGTAGAAAATATCTTCAACTTGCATACAAGGATAAATGAGTTTTGAAAAATCCATAATTGTCTCATCTTCTTTTCTTCCCATTATTGTAGCAGCCCTTTTTATTCTTGAAAGAGTTAAAGATTTTGCAATTCTCAATACTCCTTCCCAATATCTTTTATCCTCTATAAGAGAATCTGCTTTAATAAAAGTAATTTTTGAAGTATCTACATTTAATGCTCTAAGACAATGCTCTATATACTCAGCACATATATTGATTTTTTTAATATCTCCATTAAATTTATCATTTATCCAAGCATGCCATGTAGCTTCTAGAAATATCATTTTTACTCCTACATTTATCAAATCCTTTAGTTTATTAACCCATATAATCCAACCAATATGAAATAATCCTGATGGTTCAACACCTATATATCCCTTTGGTGATGTATTTGTTTCAAATAGTATTTTAAGATCCTCTCTTGTTATTATTTCTTCAGTATTTCTAGATATGATATCCAATTTTGTCATTAAGTCCAATTTTTTAACCTCCATGGCAGACTGCTGTGTCTCCCGATGCTAACACTCAACATCATCAAAGGACATTTCGTCCTACTCTGTTGAGCTCTCTCTCATCGGGAACTATCCAGCAGTCTGCCAATGATTTAAATAAAAAAGTCTTATTTAAATTATAAGTTCAAAGTTAAAATGAAAATAATTAAAAAATAAAATCATATGGTAGTGTTGCGGGTGTGGGTTAAGCCTTGTTCATCGCTAAGCTTACGCCTTTGCTCACTTGGCCCCTTTTCACCCGCTCACTGCCCTAATTATAATACATATAACTAAAAAATAAATTTATTGATATCACACTCAAAAATACCTACTGGAAATTCTAATCCAAAATTTACTAAAACTCTAGGAGAAATTTCTCCTACAATACCAATTGATTTTCCATCTAAAATTATTTCAGCTGCTCTACCTTCTATAAATGGAGGTTTATTATATGGTTTAAAACTTATATTTTTTGAAATCGCTTTAAATAGAGCAACAACTACTGCTTGTATGTCTTCATAACTAACTTTATAATCGCTAATAGCAGCAGCTAGACGAGTTGAAATTTTTGCAACTCCATTTTCTACATATACAACATCACCATATTCAAATATTTTCTGTGGATATGGTTCATGTGTATTATAACTTAAAAATTGTAATAATTTTGGTAATAAACAATCTCTTAATACCTCATATTCTGATGATACTGGATTTATTAATTCTACAAATTCCCTTTTTTCTAGTAGAGGTTTATCTTCCATTACTGATTTACTACTCAGCATATATGTAATAACTTCTTGGAAACCCATTCCTATCATAATATCTCTAATTATTCTCCTTACTTTACTTTCTCTAAGTAATTTCCCTATAGTAGTAATCTTTGGTACTTCTGGTTTAATATTTTCTAGACCAATTGCTATAGCAATATCTTCAACTAGATCAATTTCATGAAGTATGTCTACTCTATATGGAGGAGAAATAACAATTATTTCATTATCCTTTATTTCTTTAACTTCATGACCCATTTTATTTAAAAGAGATGTAATATCATTTAGATTAATATTAATTCCAAGAGAATTGTTAATTGTTGATAGTTTAAGAGAAGTAGTTGTATATTCAAGTTTTGGAGTTCTTTCTAATTTATTCTTATAATAAACATCAACATATTGAAAATCTCCTCCTCTTTCTAGTATTGATGTTACTATTACATTTAAGCAAGTATTTATGGTATTTTCATCAGTTCCTGTAATATCTATGAATAAATTTTTTGTATTTGTAGTGACTTTAGTATTTTCACTATTTATAATTGGAGGCATGGAAAGAACAACATTATTAGAATCATAAAGCAATGGGAATTTTTCTTTATCCTTTATTATCCAGCCATACTCTATTCCTTTATTAGTTTTATTTAATATATCATATCCATTCATCACTTCAGAATAGCCTAATGGAATGAATTTTATATCATTTGGATGAAAAGCTGAATAATAAATAGGATGAGAAATCTTATCTAAATCATATACACCAATAGAAGCTTTTCTTCTATTGGATCCATAGGTATTATGAATTTTCTCTTGAAGTTGCATTATTTGTACTATTGCCTCTTCATCTAATTCAATATTTCTTATAACTGCACCTACAATATATGGCCTAACTGATTCTACTGATGAATCTACAAATAATTCAATAGATCCAGGTAATGGATCTTTTAATTTCCATTTATTACCATAATAAATCCTTATTCCACGTGCAATTCCTTCACTGCTAAAGAAATCAGCTCTATCAGATGTTATTTCTAATGTTATTCTATCTCCAATTATTTCTTCTATTTCACATTTTAATCTAGGTAATACATCTATTATTTCTTCATTACTTATATTCATTTTTAATATTTTCTTTAAATCATTAATACTTATACTAATCTTTGGCAATTTCATACCCCCATTCTCTGAGTTTTTTAAGATTATATGTATGAAGTTCTCTAATATCATCAATTCCAAGTTTAATCATAGCTAATCTATCTATTCCAAATGCCCATGCAATTACAGGAAAATCAATTCCTAAAGGTTTAGTTACTTCAGGTCTGAAAAGACCTGCTCCTAGACATTCTATCCATCCTAATTTTGGATGTCTAACATAAGCTTCTATACTTGGTTCTGTAAATGGAAAATAACTAGGTTTAAATTTTATTTCCTTAAATCCAAGTTGATTTGCAAATTCAGTGAGTATACCAAGTAAATGTCTAATATTAATTCCATAATCTCCTATTATCCCTTCTAATTGGCAAAATTCTACCATATGTTTTGAATCGATAACATCTGGTCTAAAAACTTTAGATAAACAAAACATCTTAATGGGAGGGGTTTTATTCTTATAAAGAAATCTTACAGAAACAGCTGTTGTTTGACTTCTCAATATTGGACGGCTTGCTATTTCTCTACTCCAGTTATATCTCCATCCTCTTGATCCAGTAGATCCTCCATTTTCATGAATATTTTTTACATTTGATATTAATTCTTCTGGTGCATCTATTATTGGTAATACTCCTTTTACCTGAAAATTATCATGAATTGTTCTTGCTGGATGATCTTGAGCTTGAAAAAGTATATCAAAATTCCAAAATTCACTTTCAACATAAGGACCTTTTGCTTCCTCAAATCCCATACTGATTAGTATTTCTTTAACTTCTTCTAAAAATTCTAAATATGGATGTTTTTTCCCAATAAAAATTACTGGTGGAGAAGCTGTTACATCATAAGGTGGAATAGAAATTTCCTTCCATTTTCCACTTTTTATTATGTCAGATGTTAGAACTTTTATTACTGGATATGAAGGAATATAGTCTTTTATTAATTCAATGATAAGAGATTTTGTTATTTTCTTTTTAATTAATCCTCTTTTTTCTAATTCAGATATTTTATTTAATTCATCTGATGTTAAAGATTCTCCTTCAGATAGCTTCTTTAATATTGAATCTAAAACTGGAGGTTCTTTCTTTTTTAATATAATTCTTTTCGATATCTTATCAATTTCAAAAACACCAGTTTGTTTTCCCCAGCCTATTGCAGCTGCAATTTCTTTTTCATTTAAAAATTTTTTAATATATTCAAGATCTATACTTTCTGAAGAAATAAGCATTTTATATACTCTTGTTTCTGGAAGTCCATTTATTAGGCAATTTTTACCTTCTTCTGTAAGCTCATATGATTCTTTTATTAATTCTTTTGTAATAATGTAACCTTTCTCTTCTAATAATTTAGATATTGGAAAAATTGAAGAAATAGGTTCATTTAATTTCTTTGATAAAGATTCTGCATCTGATTTTCCTCCTAATTCCTTTAAAGCTTCAATAAATCTAATTTCTGATTGACTTAAAGCCATGATATCACCACATTTATTTAATTAAATTTCCCTCCTCATCTATTTCTTTATTTCTTATTCTTGTAGATGATATGGGGATTCCATCAGCAGCTAATTCATAATCTACTAAATAAATATTCATTTTTGACATTCCAAGACTTTCTCTTATTTTATTTGCTTCTTCAGCTCTATGAAGTGTTTCTCTTGTAACAATAATACCTTCAATAAAATTTTCCTTTATAATTGGACCATATGGGTCATTCAGAACAACAAAATATGTTCTTTCAATAAGATTTTTCTCGCTTAGAAATTTTATTACATTACAAATTCTTTTACATAAATTCTCATCATGAGGTTTATTAATTTTTCTTAAAAACTCATCTGAAGTTATGCCAATTATGACAAATTCTCCTCTACTAAAAGCAGTTAGTATTAGCTTCTTATGTCCCTTATGGAAGTGATCAAATGTTCCTCCTACTGCAACAAATTTATGCATAATTATTATTTTTTAACTGAAACTAAATAAATTGCATGAATATAAGAGGTTCCTGAGCATTTCTTACAACTACCTAATTCCTTAAATACATAATCACCTTCCATAAATGGTCTTTCTTCTCTATAATTACAATTTTTACAAGCTATTACTGTAATCACATTTTCTGTCATTTGAGGTTTTACTTGTTTTAATCCCATAAAGTAAATCCCCCATGAAGCTATCAATAATATTAAACCAATAAACATTATAATTTTATTTGCTATTGTGTATTGACCTATAAAATACTGATCCATAAATGATGATAATAAGAATAATATAAATGCACCTATTACTAATAAAATAGAAATTAGTGTAAATTTATTAGAATTCATTATTATCACCTTATTGTGCTATTCCAATTGTATTTCCAATTCCTGCTACTATAATAATATCACCTTCTTTTGTTCTCTCAATTATAGCTTTCTTTATCTTATTTACTATCAAGTCTGCAGCTTCTGCTATTTCTTTTTTCATTGTAGTTAAAGCCTCTTCAATATCCATTTTACAAACAATAGCATCTAAGGGTATTTTGTATTTTGTAGCTACCTCTTCTATTTTGTATTTCTCTGGTCCAGGATCTCCTATTGCAGCTCCTACACCTTCTACTACTTCTCCTGTAGTTTCACCTTCAAGTTTTGAAGCTGCATCAATCATAAATATTCTAGCAACTTTTCCTTCAAGGGATTCCACAAGTCTTTTTACAGCTTCTCCTGGTTTTCCAACAACTCCACCAGGACCTTCTGCTTTTATAACATATACTTTTCTATTTTCTATGTTTACTTCTGAACAAACAATATCTTCAGCTATAGTTTGTTTTGGTAATCCAAACATTAATCTTGAGGCTACAAGTGGACCTAAACCATCACCAATTGGTTTTCCAGAAGAGAATGTTTTTAATGCTTTATAATATGCTTCAGCAATTTTCATTATTAATGGAAGTTGCATATCTAATTGAATAAATATCATTAAGCTTTTTGTCTTTTTTCCTAATAATAAATAATGTCTAACAATTTTAAATATGAAATTTAAGGCAATAGCAGCTTCCATAACATCTTCAATATTTGCAGCTTCTACTTTTCCTGCTTTTGGAGCAATTTGTGATATGAATAATTTTATTCTATCTCTCCTATTATCAAGTATATGTTCTAATCTATTTAAAACTCCAAAAGGATCTTTATCTACAGGCTCTATAATAAAGAAGTCTAAAAATGAAGTTATTTGTGATTTTACATCTATATTCTCAGGAGCAAAATTTTGTATGTTTTTAAGAGCTTCTTCTTTACTTTTTTCTGCTAGTAATTGTAATTTCATAGTTGCTTTTTCAGCATTTCTTTGATATGCCCATATCTGTATTCTTTGATTGAAAAATAATATGATAGAGAAGAATAGAGTTAACCATACTAAATTCATTAATATTGATGAAATATCATTTCCACTTGGGAATAATTGATTAATTATCATTTTTATCGAGAAAAAATTAGAGAGGGAAAATATATTTATTTTTATTAAAAATAGAGAAAATAAAAAATGGCCGCCAGCTTCTGTGGCTTCCCGAGCCCTCTCGGAGCCCAGTACAACCACAGACGTTTGGCGGTTTAACTTCCGTGTTCGGTATGGGAACGGGTGGAGCCCGCCAACTATGGCCGGCGTGCCGAGAAAAATAATAGAAATTGGGATTTTTTAAGTTTACTGTTCTATTACTATCATAGTCATAGTGGATCTGACTTTATCTAATTGTCTAATTTTTTTAGTTACACATTCTCTTAATTTCTCAAGAGTATCAGCTTCTAATATTGCAACAATATCGTATACTCCGTAAACCATGTATGCTTGTTTAACTTCAGGTATTTTTCTTATGTTTTCAAGTACTTCTTTATCTGCTCCAGCTTCTACATTTACTAATATAAATGCCATGGGCATGCAGATTACCCAATAGAAATATTATCTCAACTTTTATTTAATCTAATTGGTTGAAAATAAGATTTCTGTAACTAAATAATGGTGGGGCTGGAGGGACTTGAACCCCCGACATGCGGGTCACCCCGTAGCTCCAGAAGTATATCATCCCAATTGGTCATAAGCGACTATCCTCTGGAGCCCTTAACGAGGTGAGGAGGAGTCCCTCACCTTGCCGTCATACCTTGCTAGACCACAGCCCCACCTGAAAAAACAAAAATTAAATCAAAGCTATAACTTTTACGATTAAAATTTATGAAAACAAATAATTATTAAAGCCCCAGGCGGGGTTTGAACCCGCGACCCCCGCCTTTCTGGAAGATTACCAAGGCGGTGCTCTACCAGGCTGAGCCACTGGGGCTCATAAAATTTTTGAATATATAAGAGTTATTAATTTATCGCTTTTTTTATTAATTATGAATATTATAAAAAAGATCATATTATTTATGGCAAGAAGTATTTTCTACATCTATGGATTTCTATGGACAATTATTCCAAAAAGATATGATTCAATAGAAGAAATAATTAATGATTTTTATATTAATTTTCTAAGAATTGATAAGAAGTATGTACATATTTTAAAAATTAATAAAAGAGAAGCAATAATAAGATGTGATAATCCATGTCCAATTCTTAAATTATCTATGATTTTGAAACTTGATACTAAGTCTGTTTGTAGGTATATCTCTGAACCTGTTTGTGAATATGTACTAAAAAGAATGAATTCTAAAATAATTTTTAAAAGAAATTATGATCATATAAGACCATATAAGGAGAGCTGTGAAGAACATATCTATTTTCAATAGATAACTAATCAGGTATTAAATGAGTGCCATCACATGTTTTTGATGTATGTAAATATTTAAATCCTTCACGACATGTAGAAAATGTTAATCCAAATTCATCAGCTAATTCTTTAATCATCTTCATATAATTAAATCTAATTTTTTCATTCAAATATCTTATTCTACCAATTTTAACTCCTTTATCAATATATAATGTCCTTAGAATTTCGCTTTTATTAGGAAATGTCATTAGTAAGCGTTTAAAATTATCTGATTTTGCTTTATAGGTAGAAGAAACTATATGATCAATACCAATTTCAGCAGCTAAAGAGACAATTTCTCTGATAGAATTATAATCATCATTAATTTCTGGTATTATTGGATCAATCCTAATAGAACATGGAATTTTTTCTCTACATAAGTTTTTTAATGCATTAATTCTCATATATGGTAATGAGGCATGAGGTTCTAATTTTTGAGAAATTTCATTATTAAGAGTAGTAATGCTCATACTTACTGTAAATTTTCCTTTCCTTAGAATATCCAAATCTCTGACTACAAGACTTGATTTAGTTATAATTATGGCTTTAGCATTAAAAGAAGAAATTAATTTTAGTGCTTCACGTGTTAGTTGAATTTTATCTTCTGGAGGAGTATAAGGATCTGAACTATTAGAAATAGATATAGGAATTGAAAGATCTGCTTTAGTTAAATCCTTTTTAAGATAATAAAGAAAATTTTTCTTAGTTCTAGGATTAAAAGCATTATGAATATATGAAGTTATATAGCAATATCTACATGCATGCCCACAACCTGTATAAGGTGATAATGAGTATTTAGTTGGACAAGTACAAAGAGGAGATTTCCAAGGATCAAAAATATGTAAAACATATGGCATATTAAAATAATAATTGTTAATTTGATTATAAAAAATTATTTCAATTTTTAATGCGGGGAGTGGGATTTGAACCCACGAAGGCCTACGCCACAAGGTCCTGAACCTTGCGCCTTTGACCTGACTTGGCTATCCCCGCATAAAATTAATAGTCAATTTCTAAAATTTAAATTTATGAGTTTAAAATTACTTGAGGAAATTTGTAAAGTAGAAATAGATACAATATTAAAAATTCCTGAAAAAGAATTTTCAAAATTTATTAAAATTGGTGCAGGAGGTGATAAAACAAAATTTATAGATTTAGTAGCAGAAGAAGCAACTATTTCTTATTTAGAAAAAATTGGATATGAAGGGAGAATTATAAGTGAAGAAATAGGTGAAAAAAGATTTGGCAATAAAGATTATCCAATAATAATATTAGATCCAATAGATGGTACAACAAATGCCATAAGAGGTATGATACCATATTCTATTTCTGTAGCTATTTCTAATGGGCCAATGTTATCTGATATATATGCTGGAGTAGTATTAGAGATTCCATCAAATAGGATTTTTAAAGCTGAAAAAAATAAAGGAGCATATTTAAATGAAAAAAGAATTCATGTTAGTAATATTACATCATTAAGAAATGCTATTATTGGAATTGATATGAAGGCAAGAGGAAAAAATTATTGTATAAAAGAAGTATTACCATTAATTTTTTCAGTAAAGCAAATAAGAATTCTTGGATCAGCTGCATTAGAACTCTGTTATGTAGCAAGTGGTGCATTAGATCTCTACATAGATAATAGAGAATTATTAAGGATAACAGATATTGCTGCTCCTTATATTATTATAAAAGAAGCAGGAGGAAAAATATTAAAAATTGATGGTTCTGAATTAGATTGTTCAATTGATTTAAAAGAAAGAATTTCATTAATTGCGGGAAATAATGAAGTTTGTAAAGAGGTTTTATCAAAAATAAGAAGAAATTTTTAAATATTCAAAATTAACTAGTTGATGGTGGGTTTTTCTGAACGACTTGAAAGAAAGATTTGTAAAAAGAGATATAATTTCAATAAAGGATTTTACAAGAGAAGAATTAGATTTTATAATTAAAACTGCTGAGAAAATAGAAAAAGAAGGATATAATAGAAATTTACTGAATGGGAAATGTATAGGTTTATTATTTTATGAGCCGAGTACAAGAACAAGATTAAGCTTTGATACTGCAGCACAATTACTTGGAGCTACTACTATATGGTTTGCAGGTATTGAAGGGACATCTGTAATGAAGGGAGAGACATTAAAAGATACTATAGAGACTGTGGCAAATTATGTAGATTTAATAGTATTAAGACATCCATACGATGGTGCTGCAAGATGGGCAGCAGATATTACAACAAATAGAATGAAAAGAGGACATAAAAAAGTTCCAGTAGTCAATGGAGGTGATGGAAAAAATGAACATCCAACTCAAGCAATGTTAGACCTATATAGTATAAAGAAGACTCAGAATAGAATAGATGATTTGGATATAGCAATTGTAGGAGATCTAAAGTATGGTAGAACTGTACATTCTTTAGCTTATGCATTAGCTTTGTATAATTGTAAAATAAGATTTGTTGCACCAGAAATTTTACAAATTCCTGAGCATATAGAAGCTTATTTAAAAAGAAGAAATGTAAAATTTTTAAAGTATTCAAAAATTGAAGAAGTAATTTCTGATGTTGATATAATATATATGACAAGAATTCAAAAAGAAAGATTTCCTGATGAAAATGAATATAATAAAGTAAGAGGAATATTCAAATTAAATAGAAATATATTATCTAAAGCAAAAACAACTATGCGAATACTCCATCCTCTTCCTAGGGTTGATGAGATTTCAGTAGATGTTGATGAAGATATAAGAGCTTATTATTTTGAACAAGCAGGAAATGGAGTTCCAGTAAGAATGGCTTTACTTTCATTAATATTAGGAGATGAATAATATGAATGAAAAAATAAGTGATGTAAAAACAAATGCTACAAAAAAAGGATTGATAGTTAGATTAATAAAAGATGGTACTGTAATAGATCACATTCCACCAGGAAAAGGAATTAAAATAGCAGAATTATTGAATTTATTCAATCAGGATTCTGTTGTAATAATAGGTCAAAACTTAGAAAGCACAAAATATGGTAAAAAAGACATAATAAAAGTTGAAAATAGATTCTTAAAAAGTGAAGAATATAATAAGATTTCACTAATTGCTCCATATGCAACAATAAATATAATCAAGAATTATGTAATTCAAGAAAAGAAAAAAGTAGTAATCCCAGATGTACTTGAAGATGTGGCATTATGTAATAATGCAAATTGTATATCAAATAAAGAACCTGTACCATCAAGACTTTATGTATTAAATAAAAATCCACTTACAGTTGTATGTTATTACTGTGGATATGAATTTTCAGGAGAGAATATTAAATTAAAAACATGAGATGAGAATTTTGTCAATATTGATAAAAAATGGAATAATAATTACTCATAAAGATATTTTTAATGCAAATATATTAATAAAAAATAAAAAAATTCATAGCATAACAAGAGGAGATATAAAAGCAGATATTGTTATAAATGCAGAAGACAAAATAGTAATGCCAGGAATTATAGATTCACATGTACATTTTAGACAGCCAGGAGGAAAATCTGAAGATTGGGAAAGTGGTTCTAAAGCTGCTATTGCAGGTGGAGTGACTACAGTAATTGATATGCCAAATAATATACCACCTACAACTACAATTGATAATTTAATAAAAAAGAAGGAAATTATAGAGAAAAGTAATATCCTAGTAAATTATGGTCTTCATTTTGGAGTGACAGAAGATAATTTAGAGGAAGTAAAAAAAGTAATTGGAAAAGATTTAGAAAGAACATTAGTAGCTTCTGCTAAGATATTTATGGCAAGATCAACTGGAAATTTATTGGTAAGAAATTTAAATGTAATAGAAAATGTAATAAGAAATTCAAAGATAGTTACTGTACATGCTGAAGATGAGGAAATTATAGAAAAATTTCCTTCAAGACCAAAATTAGCAGTTATATCAGCAATAAATAAATTACTTCCTTTTGCTAATCTTGGGAAGATTTGTATACTTCATATAACCTCAATTGAAGAAGCTAAATTAGCATCTCCTTTCTATAAAGAAGTGACACCACATCATTTATTTTTAAATTCTTCAATTTTAAAAAAATTGGGAAATTATGCTAAAGTAAATCCTCCATTAAGAGATGAAAAAGATAGATTATCTCTATGGGAGGCTATAAATAATAATCTAATTGATTATATTGCATCTGATCATGCTCCTCACTTAAAGGAAGATAAAGAAAAAGAGGATGCTCCATCAGGTGTGCCAGGTGTAGAAACTATGCTACCATTGATGATAAATGCAGCTTTGAATAAATTAATTTCATTTCAAAGATTAGTAGAATTAATGTGTTATAATCCATCAAGAATATTTAGATTAAAAAATAAGGGAATAATAGAAGCTGGAGCAGATGCAGATATTGTAATAGTAGATAGAAAAATAGAGAAAAAAGTAAGTGCTGATGATTTACATTACAAGTGTAAATGGACTCCATATGAAGGTATGTATTTAAAAGGATGGCCAATTATGACAATAATTAATGGAGAAATAGCATATAAAGATGGAGAATTCTTCAAAATTAAGGGAAATGAGGTTACATATGAATGAGAATTGAACTTCCTAATGAAAAATTAGTAATTCCATCAGGTATTGTATCTACAACATCTGATATAATAAAAGTATTAGAGGATATTGAAGGATTAGGAGTAATTACAACTAAGAGTATTGGATTATTTGAAAGAGAAGGCTATAAAGAGCCAGTAATAGCAGGAGTAAGTGGATCTTTAGTAAATGCCATAGGATTAGCAAATCCAGGTATTGATGAACATATTAAAGAAATAAAGGAGATCTATCCAATTAAGAAAATCCTAATGACGTCTATTTTTGGTTCTTCAGCTGAAGAATTTGTAGAAATTACTATGAAATTAGAAAAATATACTGATTGGATAGAATTAAATTTATCATGTCCAAATGTAGAAGGTTATGGAATTGCAATTGGAAGTTCACCTAAATTAGTTAAAGAGATTGTTTCTTCAGTAAGGGACGCCACAGATCTACCAATATTTGTCAAATTACCACCTATGCCAGGATATATAGGACATATAGCAAAAATAGCAATAAAAGCAGGAGCTAATGGAATAACTGCAATAAATACCATAGGACCATTAATATTCTTAAATCCATTAGTTGATAAACCTATACTTTCAAATATATATGGAGGACTATCTGGTATAGCCATAAAAGAAATTGCATTAATGTGTATTAGAGAAATAAGAGAGAAAATAAATGTTCCAATAATTGGTATGGGAGGGATATCAACTCCTAAGGATATTGAAGATTTTAAAAGAGCAGGAGCTAATCTCTTTGGTATAGGAACTGCATTAATGGGTATGAGTACAGATAAACTAAAGTCATTTATAAAAGAACTTTCATTAGGAAGAATATCTGATAGACCAAAGGTACCTTTAGAATATAAAGAATTTGAAATTAAAGAGATTTGGGGCTCGGATACAACAAAAGTATTAATATTAAATGGATCTATAGAGGCTCTACCTGGTCAATTTGTATTTGTATGGATTCCAAATATTGGTGAAAAACCATTTTCTCTAGCATATAATAACCCTATAACATTATTAGTAAAGAAAGTAGGACCTGTTACTTCTTATATAACATCATTGAGAGAAGGAGATAAGATATTGATAAGAGGACCATATGGTAATTTCTATATTCCAAATTCAAATGTAAATTTAGTTGCAGGAGGAACAGGAGTTGCACCAATTCATTTTATAGCAAAAGCTTTCAAAGATAAGGTTTCATCAATTTTCATAGGAGGTAAAAGTATTTCAGAGCTTCCACTTTATGATAGCTTAAGAGAGATTACAGATGTAAAAGTTGCAACAGAAGATGGAAGTCTTGGAATTAAAGGATTAGTTACAGATATAATAGAATTAAATAATGGAGAATATTTTAATTGTGGACCTGAAAAAATGCTTATTAAAGCCTCAGAAATAGAATCAAAAGCTGTTAGTCCATGTAAAATATTTTGTTCTGTAGAAAGATATATGAAATGTGGAATAGGAATTTGTGGAAGTTGTGCATTAGATGGACTTAGAACTTGTGTAGATGGACCTGTTATTCCTTATTCTATATTAAAAATTGGAAAAGATTTTGGTAATTATAAGAGAAGCCCAAGTGGAAGGAGGATAAAGATTGAATGAATTAAAAAAAGAATTTGTAAAATTTTTACTTGAAACAAAAGCAGTGAGATTTGGTGAATTTAAATTAAAAAGTGGAAGAATTTCACCATATTTCATTAATATTGGAGAAATAATAGATGGAAAAAACATATCAAAACTTGGAGAATTCTATGCAAAAGCAATAATAGGATATAATATTATTGATAAAATTGATGTTTTATTTGGTCCTTCATATAAAGGAATTCCTATTGTTGTATCCACAGCTATAGCATTAAATAATATATTTGGAATTTGTAAGAGATTTGCATTTAATAGAAAAGAAATAAAAGATCATGGAGAGAAAGGAATGATAATTGGTGAGATAAAAGAAGGAGATAGAGTATTACTACTTGATGATGTTATAACTACTGGAGAAACAAAAGAAGAGATTTTAAGGATAATATCTTCTTTCAACGCAAAAGTATGTTTTATTATTATTGCAGTAGATAGATTAGAAAAAGGGAAAACAGATTTAACAGCAGTAAAAGAATTTGAAATAAAATATGGCATACCTGTAAAAGCGATAGTAAGTATAGAAGATATAATAAAGACTGCTTTAGAAATGAGGTATATCAAAGAAGAAGATTTAGAGAAAATTATGAAATATCTAAAAGGATATGGAGGAAGACAATAATATGAAAATAAAAAGAGATAAAAGTATAGTAATTTCATGTGATATTGAATCAATAGAAGATTTAATAAAAATAGTTTCTCAAACATATGATATTGAAGAAGTAAGCGGATATAAAATAGGATTTAGTTTAGCTTTACGTTATGGCTTACCTTATGTAGTTTCGGAAATTAGAAAAATTACAGAAAAATCAATTATATATGATCATCAAAAAGGAGGAACTGATGTTCCTCATGTGTCAAAAATCTTTTCAAATTTACTAAAAACTACAAATATAGATTATGCAATATTATTTCCATTATGTGGTCCTTCTTCTGAAACTTCATGGATAGAAGCGCTTAAGGAAGTAGGAATTACACCAATAGTTGGTGCCATCATGACAATAAATGATTTCTTGAGTAGTAATGGAGGATTTATAGAAGATAATGCTCCTTTAAAAATTTTTAAAATTGCTGCTCAATTAGGAGTTAAAGATTATGTACTTCCAGGAAATAATTATCAATTACTTGAAAAATATAAGAAAGAAATTGATGCTATAGTAGATTCACCAATATATTATCTTCCAGGTATTGGAGAGCAAGGTGGAGAGATAAGCATATGCTCAAAAATAATGAAAAAAAAGTGGCATGTAATAATTGGAAGAAGTATATATAAATCAAAAGATATAAGAGAAACAGTAATCAATTTTGCCAAATTATTAGATTAGTTCTTAATTAGTCTGTAACTTGTTCAAGTAGGCTAATTGCTTGCCATATAGCAGTTCTAGCAAATAGAGGAATATTGGGATCCTGAGTACATTCTTCTAGAATACTTATGGCATTAGCAGCTTTAACTGCATTACTATATGTAGTACCTTGTAGTATCTTAATAGCCTCAGAAGCTGCTCTTCTTATATTTCTTGGAATACCAGTATCTCCTACAACTCTTTGTAATATAGTAATTGCCTGATTCATCTTTTCAATACTACTCATAAATCCTCACCAATTACTAAATCAAATAACATATATTATTTTCCTCATTTTTACTTTTCGCTTACTTCCTTATACTAAAAAATAGTGAATATTAAAAAAAGTAGATAAAGGAGATTTTATTATATATGATAGAATTTAAGTTCTATGGCATGCTGACGGCTCCCGCCATGAATGACGGGGGTTCTACACCCACTAGGGCTTTCCCTCACCTCTCTGGAGCCCCTCACGAGTGCAACATCATTATTCAGTCCCCGCCGTCAGCTTCGGGGAGATGCAGGCTCATAGCCTGTTAGACTCGCCCACATCCAACACCAAACATACTATTAAGGCAAGAAGCTTATAAGCTTTTTAGCAAACAATTTTCTTGGGGCAATAAAACACCCCACCTTGAAAGGCGAGGCTTCCAGTGGTGATGAATTGTAGTGGTAATTCGTGATGAAGTGATTAAGAAGAGTGCAGAATTATTAAGATTAGGAGCAATAATGCTAAATGAATGTTGTCCTGAATGTAAAATTCCTTTATTTAAATTAAAAAGTGGAGAAATTATATGCCCATCTTGTGAAAGAAAAGTTATATTTGTAAAAACTGATGAAGAAGAAAAAGAATTATTAGAAACCCTGAAAAGTGCTCAACTTGAAGAAGAGATAAGTAAGAAAATAGAAGAAATAAGAAATAAAATGTCAAAAATTGAAAATCCAGAAGAAATTGAAAAACTAGCTAGGACACTTTCGACTTTGATTGATCTAAAGGAGAAGATACACCGGAAGAAGATTTAGAACCATATTGTCCTGAGACTATAGTTTTTATTAATTTAGCCTTTTTTGGACCTATACCCTCAACCATCATTAATGCTCTTTCACTTGCAGTAAATATTTTCTCAATACTACCAAAGAAAGATAGTAATTTTTTTGCTGTTTTCAATTCAATCATAGGAAGACTTGCTACAACATACTCTCTTACTTCATCTAATGTTTTTGCTCTTCTTCTATCTTTTAAAGATATAGTCCTTAAATCTTCTTTTCTTCCTTCTCTTTTTGCTAAAGTAATTATAAATTTGGCTGCTTCTTCAGTATCTTCTGCTATTAAAATAGGTATGCCATAATCTAAAATTAATGATATCATTGCGCCTCTTATTGCTTCCATACTTATATTTCTAATAATTGGTCCTTTTCCTTCAATTATAATAATAGGTTTTTCATAGTATTTACGTAAATAGCTTGCTTGCTCAAATAGTCGTTTATCTATAATGGAATTAGCAAAATCCTCAAATGTCTTTCTTTCTACTACTAATCTTTCAGATAATAAATAATCTCCAGCAGAAAGATTTGCGAAATTTATTTTTGCTCCTAATTTTATTAATTCATTAATAATTTTTGCTTCTTTTTCTCTATAATCTGCAACTATTACAATTTCATTTCTATTAAATAATTTTCCCATACAATAATTATTTGAGGATAAAAAGATATAATTGTTTAGTTATTAAGAAATTATGAAAGGATGCTTTATTACAATAGATGGGATTGATGGAGCTGGTTCTTCTACGCAAACAAAGTTATTAGTAGATAAATTAATAGAATTGGGATATAATAGTGTTGGAACAAAAGAGCCTAATCCCAATGGTCCAATAGAACCAATAATAAGATCAATAATTAAAGGACCTTGTATTTCTCCTGAATTAGAAGCATTATTATTTGCTGCTGATAGAATTTATCATGTTGAATTCTTCATAAAGCCATGGCTTAAAGAAGGAAAAATTGTTGTAAGTGATAGATATCTAGAATCATCAATAGCTTATCAAACATCTCAAGGACTAGATGAAGACTGGATATTATTGATAAATAAAAAGGCAATTATTCCAGATATCTCCATAATTCTTGATGTTGACCCTGAGATTTCACTTAAAAGAAAGACTATTCTAATAGATAGATATGAGAGAATAGAATTCTTAAAGAAAGTTAGATTGAAATTCTTAGAAAGAGCAAAGAAAATGAACTATTATATAATTGATGCAAGTAAGTCTATAATTGAAATTCATAAGGAAATTCTTGATTTAGTATTAGATTATATTAATAAGAAATCTTAGCAGAATTTGGTAATTCTCCTAATACCTTAGAGGCTGCTTCTCTTACTTTTTCTCTATATTGTTGATAAGTATAAACTCTAACTATATTGAGAAAACCTCTAAGTACATCAATAGTCTTTGATATTTCTGTTGCTCTTACTATTTTTCTTTTATTTTCTTCAATATCAAGAATAGGAATATCCATAGGATCAAAATCAAGAGAATGTCTATATGGTATTGATGGAAGAGAAGGAGTATCAATAAATACATCTTCTTCACTAATTCCTGCAGTTCTAGCTATTTCTTCTTCAACTCTTTTTCTTATACTTTCTAAATTCAATAAATTAACAATAGTCCTATCTTCAAGTTTTAATTCACGTTCATAAGCACATTTAGGTAATTGTCTTCTTTCAATAGCCTTCATTATTTCTCTTGATCTTTCACACTGCTTTAATAAATACCACATACTATAATCATCCATTTTTATATATTCATCTGGACTACTGAACTCACAAATATTGAGCTCTTCATCGGCTATTTCTAAAGCTTTAACTAATAATATTTGAGCTGCTCTTGCAGTTTTATGATAGTATATAGCTTTGAAAGATTCTACTCTAGCAATTAAAAATGCTTCTAATGTTGGAAGAGCAGAGCTATCTAATAGTAAATTATCATCGACAATAGTCATGGTATATATTAATCTATGAATGTCTACTTTTCCATATTCTGCTCCTGTATGATGTGTATCTCTAACTATGAAATCCATTTTATCAACATCAATAGCACTACTCAATATTTGATTAAAGAATGGTTTGTATTTTCTTGATTTTCCAATAGCTAATTCAGCAATATCATCTGAAGGAAAGCCATTTGCTTCTAATATATCTTTTATCTCTGTCCCCCTAATTATCCAAGGAGTAAGATCTTCATGAGTTTTATTTAATTTTTTTATTAATATACTTTCAAATGTATGAGAGAAAGGACCATGACCAAGATCATGAAAAAGTGCAGCTAATCTTATAATTTGTGTATTCTCATCACTAATATCAAGAGCTCTACATAAAATTCCTGCTAGATGCATTGTACCAATAGAATGTTCAAATCTAGTATGATTTGCTCCTGGATATACAAGATCAGCAAAAACAAGTTGTTTTATTCTTCTCAATCTTTGAAGAGGTAAAGTATCAATAACATCCTTTTCTATTTTTGATATATGAACGTATCCATGTACTGGATCTTTTATCATCCCCCATGGCTTCATTATTTTATTATCCTCCTTACAATTCCATTAATACCATCTACAATTAAATAATCTCCATTATTAATATTAGAAATAGGATTTACTTCAAGTTTATCTACTAAGGGTATTTCAGCAATTATACATCCAATTGCAATAATAGGCTCACTCTCTATGTTTATTATTGCATTTGGATGTTTTTTATTCTTTTTCAATTGATAAATTATATATGATCCAACAGTACTTCCTTTCCCCTTTGGAAAAATAAATACCTTTCCTACTATACTTTCTCCATATAGATCATGATTTCTATCTATAATTATTCCTGTTTTTGGATCTATTCCACCAAAAAAAGAAAATGGCTTCTTTGATATTATTGCTTCTCCTTCTCCTATAAATTTCGAAATTCCTCTTCCCTTATAAATAAACTCCATTATTTTCACCTATTCAAAAAATTTACTAAATACATCTGAAAGTTCAATTAATGAGGTTTTTAATCCTGACACAGAAGCAACATAACTTACTGCTTTACACGAATTTGATGCCATATGCTTATATCCAGATAAATTTATAGGATAAACAACCATACATGTATCTCTGAATACCTTACATCCAGCATTTTCTATTATTTTTACATATTTATTAGCCCTTTGAAATACTCCCTTAGAAGTCCAAATCCATAATCCATAGTCTTTTTTCAATTTCTTTCCTTTAATTGCTTTTGCTAAATATAGTATTTCATCATAACTACAATGAGGGCAGCCTATACATATTAAATCTGGTTCATTATTTTTAGAAAGCATTTCTTTTGAAATCTCCAATTCCTTCTTATCAATACTTAATCTTTCCAGTTTATCTCTTATTTTTCCTTTAAAATGAAACATAGAAATGCCTCCTGAAGTAGCTAAGGCAGCAGATATTGCTTTCAATTTATCTATATCATAATGTTTAATACCATAAATGTAAGGAATTGAGGAAGGAATTAGTCTTCCTATAGTATATCCTAATAGACTAAAATCAAGACTTGTTCTTAAATCAGTTTCAATTTTCACAAGAAAATTGGGAAGTCTATTTTCATCTTTATGAAGGCCATAATAAGGTGTTTTACCAATGATAGCAGAAGCTAGTGCAGAAGGCCCACCTTCTCTATTTGTTCTAGCATTTAATACTGAATTTGCAAAGACAACTGCTGAAGATTCTGACCATGCAATATGAGAGCCTTGCTTTGGTATATTTCCTACAAAATAAGGAGTGCAAGTACATGAGATCTCTACTCCCATTCTTTCAAATGCTCTAATTATTCTCATTTGTTTCTCATAATATTCTCTACTTATTCCCATTTCTTTCCATCTATCAATATCCATTCCACATGGATTCAAAGTAGATTTTACTACTACTTTTGCATTTAAATTAGAAAATTCTTCTAAAAACTCTAAACCTGCATCTCCAATATTATTGTAGGAAACTCCTGAGATCTGAGCACTTTCTATATCGATTAAATATTCAGCTTCAAATATGTCTCCAATGGCTACTAAAAGTTGCATTGCTTTTTGAATTGCTAAACCATATTCACCAGATAACATTTTTTCTTCTTCTTTGGTTAAATACATTATTATTCACCAGGAATTTTTGCTTTTAAGAATCTTTCTCTTGGCTTGTCCCATGGAATTGTAGCGTCAATTCCAACTTTACATGTAATCATTCTTTCCTTATCTGATGAAGGATCTAAAGAAGATCCTCTTGCTTTTTTAATTATGATTAAGTCCTCATCACCTTGAAATCTTGTAGCAATTGCCCATTCAATTTCTGACATATTATCTATATCAATATCATCATCTACAACAACTACATGCTTAAGACTTGGATGAGACCCAAAAGCAGCTAGTATAGCATTTTTACCATCGCCCTCTGCTTGTTTCTTTATTGAAATTACTGCATGAAACCAACAACAACCCCCCATAGTAAGACGGACGCCTTTAACTTCAGGTATAATTTTTGATATGGAGTCATATATTTTAGCTTCTTTAGGAAGCCCCATTAACAATTTATGTTCACATCCTCCAGGAAGAATAGCATGATATAATGGATTTTTTCTCATCATTATCTTATTGATTTCAATAACAGGTTGCTTTCTTATAATATCATAATTACCAGTAAGATCAACAAAAGGACCTTCATCTACTAATTCATCTTTTTTAATAACACCTTCAATAATGATTTCAGAACCGATAGGAATTTCAATATTTACAGTTTCACAATTAGTTAATTTTAATTTTCCATCAAGAAGGGAATTTGCTACCCATAATTCATCAATTCCATATTTTGGACTTGTATTAACTCCTAAAAGCACTGCTGGATGTAATCCTATAGCTATGGCGATTTCTAAATCCTTTCCTAATTCTTTTGCTTCCTGATACATAGAATATAAATGTCTTGGAACAATTCTTATTGCCATTCTTTTTTTATCTAATACTAATAAACGATGTATTGAGGCATTTTGGAAGTTTTTTGTTGGATGTTTTGCTATAACAATACCTGCTGTTATGTATGGTCCAGGATCTCTTTCATAATATGTTAATACTGGTAAACAAGTAAGATCTTCTTTTTCAATATCAAAATGAAATTCTTCAATTTTTGGTTTAATTGGATTATTTATAGCATTTATTATTTTTTCATAATAATTATTTTTATTAGCATTAATACTCTTTAATATTTTTTCTCTTGTTCCACAAATTCCAGCTACTATACGAAAATCACTATAATTTTTAATATTATTAAAAATTAATATAGGACCGCCATCATGCTTCTTCATAATCAATGGGATTTCATATTTAGTAGAAAGAGATTCATTAAATTCCATTACATCTTTTTCATTTTTAAGAAAATCTCTTAAACTCAAAATTAAACCTCCATTTTATTTATTGATTGTATTTATATATTTTTATATTGAATATTATATAAAGAAATATTTCTATCATGAGGAGAGCTAATGAATGAAAAACTAAGTACTGGCTCTAAGAATATAGATAGGCTTATTGAAGGTGGAATATCATTAGGAGAGTTATTCCTAATATATGGAGGAAGAGGAAGTGGTAGAACTACATTAGCCTTTCAAATAATGATAAATAATACCTTAAAAGGAAGAAAATCTTTATTGATTTTTACTGGTGAAAATGCTTCTCTCATGAGATTAAAGATAATGGCAAGGGATAAATGGTCAGAAATAAGTGAAAAAATATTAGTAATTAATATTAAGAGCTTTAAGGAACAAGATGATCTTATTGATAATTTAGAATTATTTGTTTTTGAAGATCTAAATTTAATAGTTTTTGATTCAATAACATCATTTTATAGATTAGAATTAAAAGGAAGAGAAAATGAAAATATAATGTTAAATAAACAATTAAATAGAGAATTAGCATTATTAAAATATAATTCAATGAAAAAAGGATTGTATACAATATTAACAAGTGATATAACTATTCGTCCTGGGGAGAAGTTTCCAATACCAGTAGCATCTCAAATACTTACATATTGGTGTGATAAAATAATTAGGATAGATAGATTGCAAGAAAACATAAGAAAAGTAGTATTAATAAAACCTCAAATGGATATAAATTGTCTAGTGAGAATTAGTGAAAATGGAATTGATGATATATGATAGATATTTATCAATTAGCAATAAACTCATTTGAATTTATCTTACCAGCATATATTGCGAATGCTACACCTGTAATATTTAAAGGTAAAAAACCAATAGATTTTGGAAAAAATTTTATAGATGGAAAAAGAATATTTGGAGATGGAAAAACTTTTGAAGGTTTTATATCAGGATTATTCTTTGGTACATTAACTGGAATTATAATGGGATCTCCTTTTAGAGGTTTTTTATTATCATTTGGAGCTTTAATTGGAGATCTTATAGGAGCTTTTATAAAAAGGAGGCTTGGAATTCCAAGAGGTAAACCTGCTCCATTATTAGATCAATTAGACTTCATATTTGGTGCATTATTATTATCATCAGTATTTTATCCAATAGAATTAGAAATAGCATTATTCATAATAATAATAACTCCTCCAATACATTTGATATCAAATATATTTGCTTACCTTTTTAAATTAAAGAATTATCCTTTCTGAAAATTTTATAATTTAAGCCATAGTAAAACTTCCATTAATATTATAGATGTTGTCAATAATGCTATTCCTACCAAAAATCTTATCTTGGCACTGGAAATATCAAAAGTCTTTCTCATAGATTTTTCTAAAAATATTAGACCAATAACACCTATAGTTAATAATAAGATTGAGGCAAAAAGTTCTAAGAAACTCTGTATGGTTAATGATTTATATATTCCTATAGCACTTGGCTTATTTAATATAGTATAAATTCCTCCACTTAATAGAAAAATCATTGATATTACTGCTATTATTGCCAATATATCTTTATTAAAGATTTTATTAATATTTTCTAACAATCTATATCCCAATAATTTGACAAAGAACTTATTTATTTTCTTTACTATGTAGAATATGTATATTACGTATATAATAATAGATAGCATATAATATATTTTTTAATAACGTAAAATACATAAATATGAAAGAGAAAATGTATCATAGTCATGATACACCCATCAAAAGATATAATGTTTAAGAAAAGTAGAAGATTAGAAGGCAAAAAAATTGCTCTTTGTTTATGTGGAAGTGTAGGTATTATTAAATCACCTGAGCTTGCTCGTGAATTAATGAGAAATGGTGCTGAAGTCTTTGTTGTTATGTCACCTTCTTCTCAAAAGTTGATCTCACCTACTCTTATGGAATGGGCTACAGGAAATCCTGTTGTTACAGAATTAACTGGTAAAATAGAACATATATTATTGGGGAAAAATGTAGATCTTGTACTAGTTGCTCCAGCAACTTCAAATACTATTAGTAAAATAGCCTCAGGAATTGATGATACCCCTGTGACTTCATTAGTAATATCTGCTATGGGTTATGGTATACCAATTTTAATTGTTCCTGCAATGCATGCCAGCATGTATAGTAATCCAATAGTATTAGAAAATATAAAGAAACTTACTTCTATGGGAATAAAAGTTATTGAGCCACAAATTATGGAAGATAAAGCAAAATTCCCTGATATAGAAATAATTATTGAGGAAGTAATTTCTATTTTTACAAAAAAAGATCTCAAGGGAGTATCGATATTAGTAACAGCAGGTCCAACTAGATCATATATAGATTCTATAAGATATATAACAAATGGAAGCTCCGGAAAAATGGGATATGCCTTTGCAAAGGAGGCATACTTAAGAGGAGCTGATGTTACTTTAGTATCTGGACCTACAAACCTTCCTATACCAAGAAATATCAAAATGATAAATGTTGAAACGACTGAAGAAATGTTAAAAACTATAGAAGAACTTCTCTCTAGAAATAAATATGATTTATTTGTAATGGCAGCAGCTCCATTAGATTTTAAAGTAGAAAATAAATATGAAGGAAAAATTTCAAGTAATAATAAATTTAGTATAAATCTATCTCCTTTACCAAAAATAATCAATATTGTAAGGGAAAAATCAGAAAATACTTTTATAATTGGATTCAAAGCAGAATATGGATTATCAAAAGAAGAACTTATTTCTAGGGCTTTAGAAAAACTTAAGGAGGCTAAAGCAGATCTCATAGTTGCAAATAGTTTATCGAATCCATTTACTGGTTTTAATTCAGATTATAATGAAGTGTATGTAGTTAATAAAGAAGGTAATGTAGTACATATTCCAATCTCTTCAAAACATGAGATTGCAAATAGAATTTTGGATATTTATTTAGAGGCTAGGAGAAGATGATTGGAGAATCCTATGTACCAGCTCATATAACTGGATTCTTTAGAATTCATTTATCTAAAGATTATTTAACTACAGGTTCTACAGGTGCAGGAATATGTCTAGAGGCAGGAGTTATTACTCATGTAGATATTAAGAAGAGTAATAAAATGAAGATTAAATTTTTATGGAATAATGAAGAGAAAAATAATAGTATTATACATCCAATATTAGGATTTCTAGTAGATAATCCTATAGAAATTATTATTAAACAAAAATCATTATTACCTATAGGCTATGGCTATGGTATGAGTGGAGCTTCTACATTAGGTCTTGTTTTAGCAATTAATAAGGCATTAGGAATGCCTATTAAAAAAGAAGAAGCTTATAACATAGCACATATTTTAGAGGTAAGAAGAAAAACAGGATTTGGAGATGTAATTGCACAAATAGTAGGAGGATTTGAATTTAGAAAAAAACCAGGAGCTCCTACTTTTGGAGAAGTCATAAGACTACCAGATCCTAATGGATGGTTAGTGGTTACTACACCAGTTAAAATTATGAATACAAATAAAATGATTAATCATAAGATTAATAAAATAAATGAGTATGGATTAATTTGTGAAAAAGAATTCTTAAATGAGCCAACAATAGAAAATTTCATGAAAATTTCTAGAAAGTTTTGGGAAAATTTAGGACTAATTGATAATGAAATAATTAATATTATTAAAATATATGAAAATCTTGGATTACCATACATTTCAATAAAAAAAGGGATTGTTTATGGAATTATAGATGAAGATCATTGTAAAAAGATATTTGAATTGAAAGATTTAGAAAATCCAGTTTTAATCAATAAAAATGGATTAATTTTCATAATATCTAAATTATCAAAAATAGGTGCATATTAATGATCTATCATTTTAAAATTCCAAAAAATCATCCAAGAGCAGAATCATTAAAGATAAGAATTAAGCTAATAAAAGCTGAAAGAAGAAATATTGTAGCAAAAGCAGGATTAATTGCTCATGGGAGAGGAGAAGCTTTTGATTATTTAATAGGAGAAAAAACCATACCACCTGCATTAGCTGCAACAAAAGCAGCAATTGCAGCTATTCTAATAGCGAATAGACCTGTTATATCTGTAAATGGAAATACAGTAGCATTAGTCCCAAAGGAAATAGTTAAACTTTCAAAATTACTTAATGCTCCACTAGAGATTAATCTATTTTTCAGAACAAGAAAAAGAGAAGAGGCAATTAAAAAATGGCTCTTAAAACATGGAGCAGATGAAGTTCTTGGTGTAGGTGAAAATGCTAGTATGATAATACCAGAATTATTTAGTGAAAGAAGAAGAGTTGATCCAAAAGGAATATATTCAGCAGATGTAGTCCTGGTACCTTTAGAGGATGGTGATAGAACTTTAGCATTAAAGAAAATGGGAAAGTTTGTAATTGCTATTGATCTTAATCCACTATCAAGAACTGCTCAAACAGCAGATATAACAATTGTTGATAATATAGTAAGAGTAATTCCAAATATGATAAAAATTACAAAAAGAATGAAAAAACTTCCTAAAGAAAAACTGAAGGAAATTTTGATTAAATTTGATAATAAAAAGAATCTATCCTATGTATTATCATATATGATAAACAGATTGAAAGAAATGGCGATAAAAAATGAATAAAAATATCCCTTATATGGCTATATTTGGAGCATTATCAATAATAATGAGTGCAATAAGAGTTTCTTTTCCATTGGGCAATCCTAATTTAGGCTCTACACCTGTCTCCATATCAGCTATTATCCTTAATGCTCGTTCTACTTTTATTGTTGGTATAATTAAGGGGTTAGGAGTATCGATTTGGACTGGGCAAGCATTATTAGAAATGGCTGCAGGAATAGGTGATGGAATTATGGGAGTTTTTACTAATCTATTAAATAAAAAAATAGGACCAATATTTGCAGTTATTATAGGTCAATTTTCTCGTTTTATATTTACATCAGGTATGATAGCATTAGTATTAGGAGTTACTTCAGTAATTTCTCCTGAAATAGCTTATCCTTTAATTGGAAGGTTTATATCTACAAGTACCTCATTAAGTTTAATTGATGTGATATTTTTAATATGGTTAGCAATGATACCAGCAATTACTACATCTATTATAGTTAATGTTATAGTATCTATTGTTATAGTAATTACATTAAAAAAGAGTGGACTTTTAAAACGATTAGTATAAATCTTTCTATATAATTTACTATATACTTTGGGGAATGATTTTGAAGGCAGACTCTACTATTCAATTATTAGAGAATTTTGTCAAAATACCAGGAATAAGAAGTATAATCAAAGGTTTTGTAAATTATTGTGAAAAAGATAGAAAATCAAGAATTGAAGTAGCCTTAGAATTATATCTTGGATTAAGAGAAAAAGCTTGTAATAAATGTAAATTTGCTGAGAAAATAATATCAAATCTAATTGAGGTAGGAGGAAAATCTTTTGGTGTAGATGAAAATAGTATAAAAGAAAAATTTAAAGATGTATATTGGAGAAGGGGTTTAATCAATGTAGTAAAAGGAATTGCATATTTTGGTGTTAGTAGACCATTTGTACCAGGAGCTCCATTTCAAGTTGTCTGGAATATAACATATAGATGTAATTTAAGATGTAAACATTGTTATGCAGATGCAGGTATACCAGGTTATTATGAAGTTAATACTGAAGAGGCTAAAAAATGTATAAGTAAACTAGCAGAATGGGGAATTATAATTTTAGCTTTTTCAGGTGGGGAGCCATTAGTTCGCAAGGATATTTATGAGCTTACAAAATATGCAAAAGATAAAGATTTGTATGTAGCTATTGCTACAAATGGAATATTACTTACAAAAGAAAATTGTAAAAAATTAAAAGAATCTGGTGTAGAATATTTACAAATAAGCTTAGATGGTGCAAAACCAGAAACTCATGATTCCTTTAGAGGAATAGAAGGAATATTTGAAAAGACAATACAAGGAATAAAAAATGCAGTAGAAGAAGGATTTTTTGTAAATGTTGCTACTACAGTTACTCATTACAACTTAAATGAAATCCCAGAGATAATAGATTTATGTGAATCTTTAGGAGTAAATTGGTTTATGATGTATAATTTTGTTCCTACAGGAAGAGGAAAGTCTATATTAGAGACAGATCTAACACCTGATGAGCGTGAAGATTTATTGAAATTACTTTGGGAAAAACTTAAGAAAAGTAAGATGAGTGTACTTTCTACAGCTCCACAATTTGCTAGAATTGCTATTCAAACTGAAGGTATTTCTTGTAGTATTGTACCTACACATTTCTATAACCCTGAGCTTCCTGGTAAATTAAAATCACTATCAGAATTTATTGGAGGATGTGGTGCTGGTAGATTTTATATTGCTATGAATCCAAATGGAGATATTACACCTTGTGTATTTCTTCCATTAGTTGTTGGTAATATACTTAAAGATGATATTGAAGATTTATGGATTAATTTAAAAGAATTCAAAGAATTGAGGAATAGGGATATTTTAAAACAACATTGTGGTATTTGTGAATATAGATATGTATGTGGAGGATGTAGAGCTAGATCATATGGATACTTTGGAGATTATACTGCTCCAGATCCTGGTTGTCTATTAAATAAAGATTACTTCATTAATCTTAAGAATAATTCTAAAAATCAATCATAAAAAAATATATAATAAGAAATCCTTTTCAATAATTATGAAAATAGTTCTAGCTTATTCAGGTGGTTTAGATACCTCAGTAGCAATAAAATGGTTAAATGAGAAATATAATGCTGAAATAATTACACTTACTCTAGATATTGGACAAAAAGAAGATTTTAAAAATATAGAAGAAAGAGCATATAAAATAGGAGCTATTAAGCATTATACTATTGATGCAAAAGAGGAATTTGTAAGAGATTATATTTTTCCTGCAATAAAAGCAAATGCTATGTATGAAGAAAAATATCCATTATCTACTGCACTTGGTAGACCATTAATAGCAAAGAAATTAGTAGAAATTGCACACAAAGAAGGAGCTGAAGCAGTAGCACATGGATGTACTGGAAAAGGAAATGATCAATTAAGAATAGAGATTACAGTAAGAGCTTTAGATCCTTCTCTTAAAATATTTGCACCTACTAGAGATTGGGGAATGAGTAGAGATCAGGAATTAAAATATGCAGAAAAACATAATATCCCTATTTCAAGGATATCAAAAAAGTATAGTGTAGATCAAAATTTATGGGGAAGATCTATAGAAGGAGGACCATTAGAAGATCCTTGGAATATACCAGAAGAAGATGTATGGGAATGGACAGTTTCACCAGAAAAAGCACCAAATGAGCCTAAAATAATTGAAATTGAATTTAAAGATGGAATTCCTATAAAAGTTGATGGAAAACTCATGGACTCTTTATCATTAATAAATTATTTAAATGAAATTGCAGGTAGCCATGGTGTAGGAAGAATAGATCATATTGAAGATAGAATAGTAGGAATAAAATCTAGAGAAACTTATGAATGCCCAGCAGCAATTACAATAATAGAAGCTCATAAGGATTTGGAAAAGCTAGTATTAAATAGAAGAGAACTCAATTTTAAGAGAATTGTTGATAATGAATGGGCTTTTCTTGTTTATGCTGGATTATGGGAAGATCCTTTACGTTATGATCTTGATGCATTTATAAATAAAGTAAATGAAAGAGTTGAAGGTACTGTTCGTATTAAGCTATATAAGGGATCAATTATGGTTGTAGGAAGACAATCACCATATTCAATTTATGATATAAAAACAGCAACATATGAGTCTATATCAACATTTGATCAAACATTATCAAAAGGTTTTGTATCATTGTGGGGATTACAAACAGTTTTCTCAAGGAATAAGATGAAAAGGTGTGAAGATTGAAAATAGTAAGAGGAGGAAGGTTATCAGAAATAAAATCAAAAGATATTATTGAATTTATATCATCTTATCGTCATGATTATTACATTGTAGATGAAGTAATAGAGATTAATATTGCATATTTACTTTGTTTATTAGATGTAGGAATAATAAAAAAAGAAGAAGCTAGAGCCATTGTTAATGTATTAAAAGAAATGAAGATTGATAATATTCCACCTGAAATGGAAGATATACATATGGTAATTGAAAGTAAAATAATAGAAAAATTAGGAGAAGAGATAGGAGGGAAAATACATACTGGAAAAAGTAGAAATGATCAAGTAACTACAGCCTTACGAATGAGATTACGTAAGTTTATAATAGATATTTGTAAGGAGTTAATAAGATTACAAGAATGTTTAATTAATAAGAGTATTAATTATAAAAATTCTATAATGCCAGGATTTACTCATCTTCAACATGCTCAACCTACTACTATTTCTCATTATTTAATGGCATATTTCTATATGTTTAATAGACATTTTGAGCGTCTTATTTCTTGTTATAAAAGAGTTAATTTATCTCCTATGGGAGCAGCTGCTTTAGCTGGAACTGGTTATCCTATAGATAGGAAAAAACTTACAGAATACTTAGGATTTGATGATATAATAGAAAATACCTTAGATGCAGTATCCACAAGAGATTTTATTCTTGAAACCATTTCATCCTTAGCAATAATGATGATTGATTTAAGTAGAATTGCTGAAGAAATTATAATATGGGCTTCAAGTGAATTTAACTATATAGAATTACCAGATGAGCACTCATCAACAAGTAGTATTATGCCTCAAAAAAAGAATCCAGTTACAGCAGAAATAATAAGAGCAAAATGTGGAGATGTTATTGGAGATATGATTTCAGTATTTACCATAATGAAAGGACTTCCTCTTGCTTATAATTTAGATATGCAAGAACTTAATCCACATTTATGGAATACTTGTGAAATATCTAAAAAATCATTAAGAATTATGTCAGATCTAATAGATAAAATTATTTTTAATGAAAAAAGATTAAGAGAATCTGTAGAAAAAGGATATTCAGTAGCAACAGAATTAGCAGATACGTTAGTGAAAAATTACAATATAGCATTTAGAAAAGCACATTACATAATTGGAGAAACTATAAAAGAGATATATCCATTGTCTTTTTCTGAAGTAGGAGAGAAAAGAATAGCTGAAATAATAAGTAGTAAAATAGGTAAAAATGTAGAAATAGAATTAGTTAAAAAAGCAATTAATCCAGAATACAACGTAAATATAAGAAAGACCATAGGAGGACCTTCTACTGAAGAAATTGAAAGAATGATAAATAAAGGAATGGAAATATTAGAGAAAAATAAAGATATAGTTAATAATTTAGAAAAGAAAATCAAAGATACAAAAGAAAAAATGATGATATTGATAAATTCATTATAAAATTACTTTAAAATTTTTCCAGTCATTAAGTACCAAATATAAAGATCTAATTCTGCTAATGTTATATTTAATTTATCTGCAATACCAGAAAGCAAATTTTCAATTTCTAAATATCTTTTTCTTGTTAAATTCTTGAAATCTTCTATTATCAACCCTTTATTTTTAAGAAATCTAAGAATATGACGATCTATTATTGCCACATCTTTAAAACCTATATTTCTTAAAAAATGACTTGCTTCTTTATAGCCAATACCCTTTATATTTTTAACAAGCCATTCTCTTAATGATTTTGTATTTGAAAAGCTCTTAATTATTTTCAATAAATTTCCATAGTATTTTCTAGCCTCAATAACATATTCTGATCTATTTGGATATCTATATCCTAATTTTATTAATTCATTATAAAGCTCTTCTCTTGAAAGATTAATAAAACCATTATTGATAGTATTTTGTATTATAATTCCTTTTTCTGCAGAAAAATTTGCTGTTAAAATGCAAAAACAAAGCTCTTTAAAAATTAGATCTTCATCAGTACCAATATTTTCAAATTCTTTAATCCTTTTTTCTACAATATCTTTGCATTTCTCTATTATTTTCTTTAATTCTTCAATAAAATCTATTATTCCAATTTTAACTTTGAATCTATCAGATAAATTTTCAACTGAAAAAACAATATGAGGAAAACTACTAAACTCCTCTAATAATAAAGCAAAGTCTTCAAAATAGTCTACACTACAACAACTATGAATTACATTTCCTCCAAATTCTACTATTATAATATTCATAAGCTTATTTAATGAAAGAATTTTACTTTCTATACCAAATCTATCTTCATATATTAATTTTGCCTTATCAATATATTCCATAATTAATTTGATAGTAAGTTATTTAAATAAATATTTCCAAAAATCTATTATGACAAAAAAATTAGAAGTGTATAAATGCAATATATGTGGAAATATTGTAATAGTAATGCATCCAGGAGTAGGAACATTAGTATGTTGTGGAAAACCTATGCAATTATTGGAGGAAAAAACAAAGGATGTTGGTATGGAAAAACATGTACCAGTAGTTGAAAAAATAGATAAAGGCATAAAAGTAAAAGTTGGAAGTATTCCTCATCCCATGGTAAATGAGCATTATATTGAATGGATTGAAATAAGTAAAGATGAAGATGAAGTATATATAAAATTCTTAAAGCCAGGAATGAATCCAGAAGCAAAATTTGAAGGAATTGAAAAAGTAGATAAAGCAAGAGAATATTGTAATATTCATGGACTTTGGTCTTATAAGCAATAACATATTTTTTTAAAAAAAATCTTTAAGAAAAAATTTATATTTTTCTTAGTTTCAATCTATAAATCTGGGCATTATTTTGAGGAATTTTAAAGATGCAAAATGGAAAGAAGAAGTAACTAAGGTAGTACAAGAAATTCAAGAAAAACAAATAAAATACGTAAAACTTCAATTTACTGATATAAATGGAATAATAAAAAGTGTTACTATCTCTTCTAAAAGAATAGAATCCGTATTTGATTACGGACAATCTTTTGATGGCTCATCAATAACAGGTTATAGACCTATTGAAGAATCTGACATGGTACTTTATCCAGATCCTACAACTTTTGCTATATTACCATGGGAAGGAAAAGAAAATACTTCTTGTAGACTTATATGTGATGTGTATACTCCAGATAATAAGCGATTTGAAGGAGATCCAAGATATGTATTAGAACGTGCTTTAAATAAAATGAGAGATAATGGTATGATATACATGTGTGCACCTGAAATAGAATTCTTCTTAGTTAGATTAAATGGAGGAAGTCCAGATCCTGCAGATCTTGGTGGTTATTTTGATTATTATCCTGGAGATCTTACAGATGATATAAGAAGAGAGATATCAGAATATGCTGAAAAATTTGGTATAGAAATTGAAGTAACACATCATGAAGTTGCAAAAGGACAAAATGAAGTAGATTTTAAATATGATGAAGGATTAACTACTGCAGATAGAACAGTTACTATAAAAATGATAATAAAAGTTGTTGCAGCGAAAAATGGATATGTTGCTACATTTATGCCAAAACCCTTCTATGGTGTAAATGGTTCTGGCATGCATATACATCAAAGCTTATGGAGTCTAGATCTTAAAACAAATCTATGTTATTCTGAGGATGAAGATAAAGGTTTTCTTTCAGATATAGCTAGATATGCTATAGGTGGACAATTAGCTCATGGAAGAGAAATGTGTGCAGTATTAGCTTCATGGCCAAATTCTTATAAGCGACTTGTACCTGGATATGAGGCACCTGTTTATATTGCATGGGCTTATAAGAATAGATCACCATTAATAAGAGTACCAAATTTTGGTGGTAGAAAAAATGCTGCTAGATTTGAAATAAGATGTCCAGATCCTGCTGGTAATCCATATCTTCAATTAGCAGTTTTATGCTATGCAGCTCTTGATGGAGTAAAAAAGAAAATAGATCCTGGACCACCTACTGAATTAAATGTCTATGCTATGAGTTATGAAGAAAGAAAAGCTAGAGGAATAATATCATTACCTGAATCATTGAAAGAGGCATTAGATGAAATGGAAAGAAGCGAATTTATGAAAGAAGCATTGGGTGAAGAAGCATTTAATAACTTCTTATCAGTAAAAAGAAAAGAATGGGACCTATATAGAATGCAAGTAACTACATGGGAAGTTGAAAGATATATGAGAAAGCTTTAACCGATTAAATTATATACTACTTATTTCTCATTTTCTTATGATGAAAAATGAAAAGAAAACTATTAGATATACTTGCATGTCCTATTTGTAAGAATTATCCATTGGAATTAATAGTATTTGAAGAAAAAGAAGAAATTGAGGAAGGATTGTTAATCTGTAATAAGTGTAATAGATGGTATCCAATAATGGAAAGTATACCTCATATGTTACCAGATGATCTAAGAGATAAAGAAGAAGACTTAAGTTTTTTAAGAAAGTGGAAGGAAAAAATTCCAGAGAACATATTGAGAGAAGGGAAACCATTTAATTTATCTTAATAATTTTAACTTATGTGAAATCATGATAATAGGGATTATTCAAATTGGTAGTACTGAAAATAAAGATGAAAATATAAGAAAAGCTTTAGAATTTTCAGAAAAAGCAATAGAAGAAGGTTCTGAGTTAATAGTATTACCTGAATTATTCAATTTTATTTCAGCTAAAGGCAATAAGGAAGATTATTTAAAAAATGCAGAAACAGATAATGGACTAACAATTAATAGTATGCTGAAAATAGCAAAATCACATAATGTATTAATCATTGCCGGAAGTATTGCAGAAATTGAAAATGAAAAATTATATAATACTTCTTATGTCATATCAAGTAATGGAATATTAGGAAAGTATAGAAAGATACATTTATTTAAATATAGTAATATTGATGAGTCAAAAATTTTTAATCCAGGTAAGGACCCCTTAGTTATAGACTATAATAATAGGAAAATTGGAATAACAATTTGCTTTGATCTTAGATTTCCTGAACTTTTCAGATTAGAGACAATAATGGGAGCAGAATTGATAGTAAATATTTCAGCTTTTCTAGAAGAAACTGGAAGAAAGCATTGGATTCCTTTACTAAAAGCAAGGGCAATAGAAAATCAAATATATTTAGTAGCTGCTAATCAAGCATTAACAAATATAAGAAGATACTATGGTCATAGTTGCATCATAGATCCTTGGGGAAAGATTTTATGTAAAGCTAGTAATAAAGAAGAAGTAATTATACAGAAAATAGATTTTAATAAAGTAAAAGAAGTAAGAGAAAAAATGCCAATTAAAATAAAAAAAGAATTATATAAAAAAATAGAGGAATATTTAGTTTAAGTATTTACTTTATTCCAGCTCTGAAGTAAGCACCACAATTTGGGCATTTGAATAATCCAATAGTAACTGCTTTTCTTCCCTTTGGAGCTAATGTCCATGTTTTTGTTGGAGTTGCTACTTCAGTTCCACATTTTGGACATTTTGCCATATTTTCTCACTCTCAATATTTATTTGAATAAAAAATCATTTAAAAACTTTATGGTGGAAATTCAAGTAAAAAATTCAACCAAAAATTGTTTCCTAAATTTTTATTAAGTAGTAAAATTTCTATCTTCTTTTTATTTATTAAATAAAAATTTAAAAGTGCGGAAAATTTAAAACACTAATATATTTTAGATATTAATAGCCCGGTGGTGTAGCGGCCAAGCATGGCGGGCTTTGGCCCCGCCGACAGGAGTTCGAATCTCCTCCGGGCTACCAATTATGCTAAACCTCTATATACTCTTATTAACTCTATTTTACTGTTATAATGTGAGGATTAAATCATGAAGGACTCATTAGATGAATTATTTGAAAAAGTCATGAAAGTAAAGATATTTGTAAATAGAGATATTTTAAGACCAGATTATATACCAAATGATTTACCACATAGAGAAACTCAAATATTGAGATTAGCAGAAACTCTTGTCCCTGTATTAAAGAAATCAAGACCTTCAAATGTATTTATTTATGGTATGACTGGAACTGGTAAGACTGCAGTAACAAAATATGTACTGAATAGAATTGATATTGAAGGAAGAAAAAAAGGCATTTCTTTAAATATTGCTTATATAAATTGTAGGCATGATGATACTAATTATAGAGTTTTAGCAAATCTATGTGAGACGATCAATGCAAAAGTTCCATTTACTGGATTATCTATTTCTGAATTATTTAGGAGATTTGTAAAAGCTCTTGATACAAAAGATAGGATTATGTTTGTTGTTCTTGATGAAGTTGATGCTCTTGTAAAAAAATCTGGAGATAGAGTTTTATATGATCTGACTAGAATCAATAATCAACTTACTAATGCAAAAGTAGCTATAATAGGGATTACAAATGATCTGAATTTTACAGAATATCTTGATCCAAGAGTTAGAAGTAGCCTAGGAGAAGAAGAGCTCGTTTTTCCACCTTATAATGCAGTAGAACTTGAAGATATACTTAAACAAAGAGCTGATAAAGCGTTTGTTGAGGGGGCTATTAGTCCAGAAGTCATAAAACTTTGTGCTGCAATTGCAGCAAAAGAACATGGAGATGCTAGAAGAGCTTTAGATCTACTAAGGGTGGCAGGAGAAATAGCTGAGAGAGAAGGAGCTGATAAAGTAGTAGAAGAACATGTTAGAAAAGCACAGAAAGAACTGGAAAAAGACAGAGTGGTAGAAGTGATAAGAAGTATGCCATTTCATTCAAAATTACTTATATTAAGTATATACTTGATTGAAAAAGAAAAAGGAAGAGGACATACTACTGGAGAAATTTATGAGGTTTATTCTAATATTGTGAAAAATTTTGGTCTTGAGCCATTAACACAGAGAAGAATTAGTGACTTGATAAACGAACTTGATATGCTTGGAATAGTAAATACAAAAATTGTAAGTAGAGGAAGATATGGAAGAAGTAAAATTGCCAGTTTAATTGTACCTTATACTCATATAAAAGAAAGTTTAAAAGAAGATCCTAGAATGAATTCCTTTCTTTGAGGTCAATTAAATGAATATAGGAATAGGATGTTGTGGTTTCAGAAAAAGAATAGATAGATTTGTACCATTAGTAATTATGATTACTAAAGGGATTTTACCATTGGAATTAATAATAAAAAATATAGAAGTTGATGGACTTGATGCTACAGATAAGATTATTGAAGTACTAAGTGAGAAGAAAATAGAAAAGGGAATAATAATGGCAAGAAGTATTCCCATAGCAGGTTTTAATATTATTAATGCTAATAGAATCTTTAATGAAATTCACTTGCCTACAATTTTTATTTTAGAAAGAAAACCTAATATGAATGCAGTAAGACAAGCTTTAAAAAAGCATTTTTCAGATTGGGAAAAAAGATTAGCAATATTAGAAAGTATAAAAATAGAAGAAGTAGAGACATTAAAAGGTACATTTATACTAGGGAGTATTGGAATTGATATAAATGAAGCGAAAAAAATAATAGAAATTACAACAATTTTTGGAAAAATACCAGAACCATTAAGATTAGCTAGAATAATTGCTAAATCTCTTACAAACATTATAAGAAATTCAATGTAGTAATTTTAAAATTTGATAGATCAATTACTGGAACAATTCCTGGAGCAGGTTCTATTCCCATTGATTGTTGATACTTAGTTTGTTTTTGCCAAGTTCCAGAATTTATTACAAATGTTCCTTGATATTCTGAGATGCCCCATACATGAACATGTCCTGCATGAAATATATCTGGAATAATATCAATTACAAGTATATCTTCTGGTTCAGGAGCAATGGGTGTTTTTTCTCCATAAATAGGCGCAATATGACGAGATTTTAAAAGCTCGATCATTGCTTTTTGTGGTTCTTTGAATGTACAATTAGGTATTACTGGAATAACATCATCTAAACTTCTTCCATGTGTTATTAAAAATACTAAATTTTCAATTTCTATAAAAGATGGATCTCCAAGCATTACTACATTTTTTAATGAGTATAAAGGAGCACCAATGTCTTTATATATAGGAGGGGTTGGTAATGTTTGTCTACATGCATCATGATTTCCAGGGATTATTATTATTTTTATGTTCTCGGGTATCATTGATAAATAATATGCAGCTTCTTCATATTGCTTGTATATATCTTTTATTATAAGTTCTTCTTCTTGATTTGGATAAATACCAATCCCATCAACAATATCACCTGCAATTATAAGATATTTTACCTTAGATGCTATTTCTTTTTCATCATTTTCTCCTCTTAACCATTTTATAAAGGATTCAAATTGTTGTCTCATGAAAAATTTACTACCTATATGGATATCTGATGTGAAGACAATACATCCCTCTCTCTTAATGTTTTGTCTTATTCTAGGCGTAATATCAGGCCATATAATATCTTCACCAATAACTCCAATATTTTCTATAATAGTACCAAAAACACATATTACTTCATCCAACATTATTCTAGAGGCTTTTTTCTTCAATTCTTTGTCTTTAAATAATATTTTTGTTATGCCTTTTTCATTTTCTAATTCAATTGCTATTTTATCTTTTGTCTCCTTTTTTGAAGCAACTATTCCAATAATTTTTACCTTTTTATTATTACTATTATATGCTCTTACATCAGCTCTTGAATTTAGTATTGATTTTAGCTTATTAAAACGATCTAAAAAATATGATCTAAAAGCTTCTGGGGAACTTTCTACAGAATACTTTCCTCCACTTCTCAATATCTTAATAGAGGGTAAACATTTTTCCTTTTTTTGTTCTAATGATATGGGGGAAGAAATCTTTTTAGTAATTAATGGTTCAATATGAGTACGTTCAATAATTATTGGTTTATTTTCCATAGATTCAAGTCTTTTAATTAATTCAGATACTAAATATTCTGGATTTTCACTTTCTTTTATAAGATTAAATGCTTCTGGAGATAATTGATAACCTAAATTTAGTAAAGTAGAGTATATGGATCTTAAAGTGATTTCCACCAGTCTCCCCAATATGTTAATCTTAAAATATGTTAAATAGTTTTATTAAAAATATTTTAATAAAGCTTATGTATAATTAAAGAGAGATTTTAAAATATGGAATATAGAAGATTACAAAAAAGTAAAAGTGGTTCATTCTTATTGTCTATTCCAAAGGAATGGATTAAAAAGAGAGGATTAGATTCAGGTTCATTAATAAAACTAATAGAAAGTGAAGAAGGAGGATTAATATTATTACCTGAAGGAACTATGGAAAAAGAGGAAAATATAGTAACAATAAAAAGTGCTGAAAATCTTGAAAAACAAATACGTACTCAATACCTATTAGGAGCTAATACAATAATAATTGACCTAGGTAAGAAAATATCATCAATGACTAGAGAAGAAGTTAAAAATGCTATAAGTAAGCTTATAGGACTTGAGATTATAGAAGAGGGAATAAGTTCTATTACTATTCAGTGTCTTTTACAACCAACATCCATACCAGTAAGAAGTGTATTAAAAAGATCTTATTCTCTTGCTGCTAGTATGCATAAAGATGCTGAGATTGCTTTATCAGAAGGAGATATAGAACTTGCTGAAGTTGTAAGTAAAAGAGATGAAGAAGTAGATAGACTTTATTTTTTGATAGTTAGACAATTGAGATCTGCTATAAGAAATTACAGTATAGCAGAAAAATTAGGAGTAAAACCAATTGAGTGTTTAGATTTGAGAATGGCAGCTAGATATATAGAAGGTATTGCAGATCAATCTGAAATTATTGCTAAAAATGTAATGAAGGTTCATGGTGAAAAAATCGATAAGGAAATTATTAATAGACTATTAGAACTAAGTAACATGGCTTATAATATACATGAAGAAGCATCACAAGCATTATTTAAAGGAGATATCAAATTAGCAAATAAAGTTATTTCTAAAAATAATGAATTTAAGAGTAAAGTACTTGATTTTAATGAATTTTTACTAATAAAACAACCAAAATTATCAACAATAATTAATTCAATTGCTATGCATATTTATCAAATAGGGGAATATGGAATAGATTTAGCTGAACTTGTTGGTTTTTAATACTTTCCTTTAGAATTAATATGTAGAATTAATATGAAACTTTGAGAATGGGGGGTTAAATATTTATACTTTTTTGATTTCATAACCTTGTAGATTGGGTGGGGCAGAACATGAGGGAAGTGGGGAGGCATCTAATAATTGAACTATTTGGCTGTGATGCAAAGGCTTTAGACGACATGAAAACCATAGAAGAAAACTTTAAAAAAAGCATAGAAGAAGCAGGTGCAAAAATTATTGGAGAGGTATTTCATAAATTTAATCCACAAGGAGTTACTGGAGTTATCATCATAGCAGAATCTCATTTCTCCATACATACATGGCCTGAAATAGGATATGCTGCAATTGACTTATTTACATGTGGTACAAAAGTTGATCCAATGATAGTTCTTAATAAATTGAAGGAATTGCTAAAACCTAGTACAATGAGTGTAATGGAATTGAAAAGGGGGATATTAGTGAGGGATAAGATTTAGCTGGCGCTGGTTCATAGAACTACAAACACCTCATAGTGCACATATGCATGGAATAAAAAGAGTAATATTCAGTAAAAAAAGTAGGGTACAGTATATAGATATTATAGAAACATATGATTATGGTCTCATGTTGATTTTGGATGGAAAAGTTCAATCAACTATAAGAGATGAGCATTTTTATCATGAGGCATTAGTTCATCCTATAATGACTGCCCACCCAAGACCAGAGAAAGTTCTTATAATAGGAGGAGGGGAAGGAGCTACTTTAAGAGAAGTTCTTCGTCATCCTACAGTCAAACAAGTAATTATGGTAGATATTGATATTGATGTAATAAAGTGCTCTAAGGAGTATCTACCTCAGCTATCTAGCGGAGCTTTTGAAGATAAGAGGACTAATTTAATTATATCAGATGGAAGAAAATTTGTAGAAAGTTGTAAAGAAAAATTCGATGTGATAATTATTGATGTTACAGACCCATTAGAAGAAGGCCCAGGACAATTTTTATATACAGTTGAATTTTATGAGGCTGTCAAAAGAGTACTAAATGATAATGGAATTATGGTAACTCAAGCAACATCAATATATTATAGTACATATTGCTTTACTACAATATACAGAACTATTAAGAAAGTCTTTGAAAAGGCAGGTTGTTATAGCACATGGACCCCCGCATATGATTCCATGTGGGGTTTTGTATATGGAAGTAAAGGACCAGATCCAAAATCATTAATTAAAGATGATATAGATGCTATTCTAAATCAAAGAGGATTAATTAATACTAAATATTATAATGGGAAAATCCATGAGAAATTATTCATACTACCAAAGGAAATTGAAGAGCAGCTTGAAAAAGGAGGAATTGCTACAGATAAATCTCCAACATTTATGCCTGCTTAATTTTGAGTTATTAAAAACTAATATAAGAAAAATTTATGTTTGAAATTTTCTATAGATAATCAAAGCCGGGGTGGCTGAGTGGAAAAGCGCCGGCCTTGAGATTCTAAAGGAGGGACAAGTAAGCCGGTTCCCCTCTGGGGATCAAGGGTTCGAATCCCTTCCCCGGCGCTTTATATGATAGTTCTTATAATTAAAAATATTAAACTCAAAATGTTTGTATATGATTTTAATTATTATAACTTTAATATAAAAATCATTAGTTTAAACTAATTCAATTTCAATATATACATTTTCAGGTATTTGAATACGCATCATTTGACGTAAAGCACGTTCATCAGCATCTATATCAATTAAACGTTTATGAATTCGCATCTCCCATTTCTCCCAAGTTTTTGATCCTTCACCTGCAGTTGGTCTAAATGCTGGTACTACAAGTCTTTTTGTGGGAAGGGGAATAGGCCCTGAGATCCTTACTCCAGTCTTCTCTGCTATTTTCTTTATTTGTGAGCATACTTCTTCTAATTTCTTGTAATCAGTACTGCTTAATCTTATTCTTGCTCTTTGGGGCATAATCAACACCTAGATAAAAAAACAAAGAAAAGTAACTTATTTAGATAATGTTGCTGGTTTTACTTCGATGACAACACCAGCAGCAATTGTTCTACCCATATCTCTAATAGCAAATCTTCCTAATTGAGGAATGTCTTGATAAACTTCTAATGCTACTGGTTTCATTGGTTTAAAGGTTACAATAGCACTATCTCCTTGTTTTAAGAAAGCTGGTTTCTCTTCTATTACAGCACCAGTTTTAGGATCTATCTTCTTTTCAAGTTCCAAGAAAGTAGTGGCAACTGTAGCAGTATGAATGTGCAATACTGGTGTATAACCAGCAGCAATAGCAGTTGGATGATATAATACAAATATTCTTCCTTTGAAAGTCTCTGCAACAGTTGGAGGTTTATTTAAGTCACCACATACATCTCCTCTTTTTATATCAGTCTTTGCTACGCCTTTAACGTTAAATCCTATGTTATCACCAGGTAAGGCTTCTTCTATTCTTGTATGATGAGTCTCAATAGATTTTACTTCTCCGACTTTATTTGCTGGCATAAATATAACATTCATACCAACTCTCATTACTCCTGTTTCTACTCTTCCTACTGGAACTGTTCCTACACCTGTAATTGAATAAACATCTTGTATTGGCACACGTAATGGTTTATTAATTGGTTTTTCTGGTGGAACGAAGGTATCTAATGCTTCAAATAATGTTAGACCTTTATACCATGGAGTATTAGGACTTATTTTTAGAATGTTATCCCCTTTCCAAGCAGATATAGGAATTACATGAATTTTTGATGTATCATAACCTATCATTTTAAGGAATTTAAGTACACCATCTTTAACTTCATTAAATCTTTGTTCACTATAATTTACAGTTGGATCATCCATTTTATTTACAGCAACAATTAATTGATTCACTCCTAGTGTCTTTGCTAGGAAAGCATGTTCTCTTGTTTGTCCACCAGTACCCATTCCAGCTTCATATTCTCCTCTTTTTGCAGAGATGACAAGTATAGCACAATCAGCTTGTGAGGCTCCAGTTATCATATTCTTTACGAAGTCTCTGTGACCAGGCGCATCAATTATAGTGAAGAAATATTTTGGCGTTTCAAACTTCCAAAATGATAGGTCAATAGTCATATCACGTTCTCTTTCTTCTTTTAATTTATCACCAAGCCATGCAAATTTAGCAAATTCCTTGCCTGATTTCTTTGCTTCTTCTTCTAATGTAGCGAGATATCTAGGATCAAGATTTCCTGCTAGGTACATTAAATGGCCTACTAAAGTACTTTTACCATGGTCTACATGTCCCATTACAAGTAAATTCAAATGTTCTTTCCTTTGAGAGGACATAATATCACCTTTTTATTATCAATTTCAAGTTAAGAGGAAATAGTAGTATATAAACTTTTAATTAATTTTAGTATTTAAAAGCTCTGATTTCTTCTCCGCCATAAATGTGAGGATTTCAGCTGTAATAAAAACAAATAACTATCTTGCTGATGCTGCTATACGCTCTAATTCTTCTTTCTTCTGTATAGCATAACTTTTAGGATCGTTATTTGCTGCCATAATAATTTCATCTGCTAAACATTCATCTATAGGTTTGCTTTTTCCAAATGCTGCTAATCTTGCACCTTCAGTTAAAAATCTTAAAGCTAGATCTAATCTTCGCTGAGGAGAAGGATCAACTGATTGTGGATAAATTATTCCACCATAAGTTATTCTTGTTATTTCTTCTTTTGGTGCAGAATTCTCTATAGCCCTAACTAATACTTGAATGGGGTTCTCTCCTGTTTTCAGATTTATAATTTCTAATGCATTTTCAACAATACTCATAGCAAGAGCTTTCTTTCCACAATTTTTACCAGGACGCATCATTTTATTAATTAGCCTTTCAATGATATTTACCTTAGCCTTACCAAATTGTCTATGTTCATGTCTACCACAAGAATGAGGCAGATATACTGGTTTAAGACATATATAACTTTTTAAACCTAAATCTCTAACTTGAACAGATGAAAAATCCCATTTTCCAAAAAGTTTTATTTCAGATTTTACTTCAGAAGATTTTTCCTCAGACATGTAATCACCTTACAGGTTTCTGTTTCTTTCCTGTCATAAGAGCATGAAGTGAAACCCCATTTACCTTAACAACTTTCCATCTTACACCAGGAAGATCACCAAATGCCTTACCCATAGGTCCGCCTATTCCTTCAACAATAACTTCATCATGTTCGTCTACAAAGTTTAGAGCTCCATCACCTGGTAAAAATGCAGTTATTTGTTTTCCATTCTTAATTAACTGAACTCTTACACATTTTCTAACTGCACTATTTGGCTGTCTACTCTCAATTCCAACTTTCTCAAGTACAATACCTCTTGCTTGTGGAGCTCCTTCTAGAGGATCTGCTTTTTCATCTAATCTTAGCATTCTCCTTTTGTATTGTCTTAATGACCATCTAAACTTCTTTCTTTTCAGAGCTAATTTTCTTCCTGCGAATAGACCTTTTGGTGATTTTGATCCTGGCATTTCTTCACCTTTTCTTTTTTCTTTTTAAAACATTTATTTAACCCTGTCGATTCATAGTACTACTACATTATCTATATCAAAATAACGCTTCATTAATAATTTTGCTCTTACAATATTCCTTCCATTCTTTCCAATAGCAATTCCTTTATCCTTAGGATCAACAATAACTTGAGCAGAGGATGTGCCATTGCTATTATTTATTATCTTTACAGCTCTTACTTTAGCAGGAACAAATAAATTTTTTAAGAATTCTTCAGATGTATCTGCATATTCTACAACTTCAATATTCTTACCAATAATTTTCTTTAATCTCTCTATATTCACACCATTCTTTCCAATAGCAAGACCCATATCTCCTCGACGTATTACAAAAATGATTCTATTTTCTTTTGGATCATAAATACAATCTTTAGCAACTGCTCCAGTCAATGTTTCTAGTAATGTTATGTATCTCATTTCATCTGCTGTTAATTTTATATTCGGCAATTTCAACCCTCCTTAATCTTTAATATTGAGGATTCACCTGGATCAATAATTGCTACTGTACTAACCATATGAGGTCTACCACAAACACTTCCTAATTCCCAACTTGTACCTGGAAATATATAAATTGGGATGTTATTGCATTTAGCTTCTATTTTTGATTTCATCTTTTCTGGTATATTAGAGGCAACTATAATTAATTTTGCCTTCTTATTATTGATAGCTTTAAGGCTTGTTTTAAATCCTATTTCTACTTTCCCTGTACTCATTGCTATTTTTAATTCTTTAGAAATATCCATAACTATCTACCTCTCTTGGGAAAGTGCATAAATAACTCAACCATTCCAGTTCCCAATGGTATAGTTTGTCCTACTATTACATTTTCAGTAACTCCTTCTAATGGATCTTCTTCGCCATGTACTGCTGCTTCTAGTAAGTGTTTCACAGTAACTTCAAAAGCAGCTCTAGCTAATATACTTGACTTTTCACCACTTACGCCATGTCTTCCTATTTGTCTTATTTTTCCAGTTATGGTCATCAAATCTGCAATAAGTATAACATGTCTTAAATCTACATCAAGACCTTGTTGTTCCAATACATGATATGCCTCTCTAATGATAGCTGCTCTTGCAGCCTCTATACCTAATACTTCAGCAATTTCAAATATATTATTTGTATAAACCTTATATGGATCAATGCCTTTTACTCTCAATACGCCTGCTAAATTAGAGCCATCAGTATATATTACATATTCATTTCCTTCTTTTTGTATTAATACTCTTTTTATTCCTTTTACTCCTTTTAGTTTTAAGCCCAATATCTTTTCTCTGAGTTTCTTTATTTTGTCTGGAGAAGAAATACTGCAGGAGATAATTATTCTATTTCCTTCAATACTAATTTCGCCTATTTTAAGTCTTTCTAATATTTTAACTATATACTCTTTTGTAATTCCTTTATCTCTAGCAATTTCCTCATCAATTTCAATAATAAATGAAGAATTAATCATATCAAATTCAATACTTTTTGCAATATTTTCTATGGTAATTCTTTCTATTCTTGATGCAACTTCTTTTGCCTTTTCAAGACTGTACTTATGTTCTTCATCAAGTCTTATTATCATAGTTGGTGTTGAAGGAACCTTTTTTGCATCTACAATTTCTATTAAACGTGGAAGACCCAGTGTAACATTAAATTCTCTCACACCTGCATAATGAAATGTTCTTAAAGTCATTTGGGTACCAGGTTCTCCAATAGATTGTGCTGAAACTGTTCCAACAGCTTCACCTGGTTCTACTAATGCGTTTATGTATTCTCTATAAGTCTTTTCAATAATTTCTTTCAATTTTTCTTCATTAGCATCTATTTTAACTAATTTATTTCTCAATTCTTCAATTAATTTTTTTGGCATTAAATTTTCATAATTTTCTAATAGTTTATTGATAATTTTCTCATCTGCCATATTCACACCTTATTTAACACTTCTTCAATAATCTTATCAATATTTACAGCTTTTCCATGATAGCTTTTAGAAGGATCTACTCCATCATCACCATATTTGAATTGTACTATAGCTCCATTTGGCATTCTAACTGTTGTATCATATTCTACTCTAAGATCTTGTAAAGCATTTATAAGTCTTCTTTGCATATATCCACTTTGACTTGTTCTAACAGCAGTATCTACAAGTCCTTCTCTTCCACCCATAGCATGGAAGAAGAATTCTATTGGATTAAGTCTATCTTTATAACTACTATAGACAAATCCATGTGCTCTTGCTCCTAAATCTCCTGGCTTAAAATGAGGAAGTGTTCTATTGAGATAACCTCTTGTTACTCTTTCTCCTCTTATTGACTGTTGTCCTACACAAGCAACCATATGAGCAAGATTCATTAGACTTCCTCTAGCTCCAGTCTTTGCCATGATAAGTGCAGAATTTGAAAAATCTAAATATCTACTTGCAATTTCACCAGCTTTTTCTCTAGCTTCTTCTAATACTTGCATTATTTTTATTTCTAATGTTTCTTCTAATGTTCTACCTGGAAGACTTTCCAGTAGACCTTCATTATACATTTCTAAAAGTTTTATAGTATTTTCTTCTGCTTCTCTAATAACTTCTTTTATCATTTCTTTTGCTTCATTTGGTAATTCTTCTTCATCTAATCCTATTGAAAATCCTCTACTATCGATATATGCTAAGAATAATCTAAATGCTTTATCCATGAATTCTCTAGCAGTATCAGTACTATAATCTTTTACAAGCCTATGTAACATACTCTCAGGTTGGCCTGCTCCTATAGATTTCTTATCAAGAACCCCTGAAATTAAAATACCATTTCTTATAACCACATAAGCATCATATGGACATTCTTCT
>Ga0272449_1000224_pt1 | contig 72345 bp, 63 predicted proteins | sample YNPCB0241_FD_198679 | JGI IMG/M metagenome (GOLD analysis project Ga0272449, IMG submission 198679) | Hot spring sediment microbial communities from Yellowstone National Park, WY, United States - YNP-CB-024-1 | ecosystem: Environmental > Aquatic > Thermal springs > Hot (42-90C) > Sediment...
ATAACACAAAATCCTTCTTTGTTTTCATTATCTGAGATAGAGTAAAGTTGACCTACTAAGGATTTTTTCAAACAAATAGCTGAAGGTGGACAGTCTTTACTCTTTTTACACTTCTCGCTTATTCCGACATCTACATTATCAAATTTTGAAGTAACCATTAATTCTTCTATTGTTTTTTCATTACCTAAATCAATCTTATAGTTGTCTCTGGTTAAATATTCTAAGGGTCTCATTTTATAAAATGTGAAACTTGCTGGCTCTAAACTAAACCAACTTACATCTCGCTGTTGATATTTTTGTTTGGTTAAAACTTCATTTGGTACTTGAACTAAAGAAACGCAGGTTGATTGATCACCTTGACCAGTTTGACGATTACAACGGATTGGAGATCTACAGAAGGTAATATAATCATTGATTTCTTTCCGCCACACTTTTTCAAATTTTTCACAATGCAACCATTCGCCACAAACTCTGGTTGAAGAAACTTTCAAAATAAGGTTTGTATCATTTTTTGTTTGACCATTGGCAACACAATATTTACAATAATCGGTATCTTTGTAAGGTGAAACATCACAACTTGGAACTGTAGCTGTTGTTTGTGTTTGGGCAGTGGCTGTTTTAAAGAGGAAAGAAAAGATTTTTTTAAGCCAACTTATTCCTCTACTTGGTTGGGTTTGAGTTGGGGGTAAATTAAAGGGTGGTTTACTGCAATCAACTGGTTTAACTAAAGCACCTTTTAAATCTTTTGATTTAGCATAGGTAGCAATGGAGTTATAATAATTTTCCTTTATTTTCTCATCTCTGAATAAAACACAACCCTCTTCCAAAGAAACTAATCCATTACAAGCGCCTTTTTCTAATTTATAGTTATCAAGTAAGTAATAGGGTTCAAATGGTCTTAATTGAAAGTTATCAAAATAAACTTTACCGGCAGCTGAACAGCATTTCCAGGGAATGGTTCCGCCATTATTATTAGCCGGATTCCACGGATCATTACACTCATTACCATTATTTAAATCGCAACTGTCCCATCTTGGTGGTGATAAGATAGCATGAACAAAAACTGATTTAAGGGGTAGGCCTCTGGGGTTAAGATCGCCACCTGATTCAATCATTAAAGAGATCTTTTGCCATCCTTGCTTTTTAGGATCAAGATTAGCTCTTGTTGAAGTTAAATAACCATATTCAAAGTTGGCCGCCCAATCACTTAAACCATCACCCCCCTCAACCCAAGGTTTAAAACCAGCCTCAATCATCCAAGCAATACAACGACCCGGGTCCCCTCGATTAAACTGACAATTGTAGGGTCGAGCAGGAGGATATCTTTTAAGCCAATCTTCTTTACAACCTCGTTCGGTTTGACAATTCCTTGCGTAATCCCGCCACCAATCACATTCAGGAGAAGATTTTCTAGCGCATTCATTATTCCATTCCTTAACGCTTTTTGCACCTTGATAAGTTAATTGAACCAAGGCGCCAGCTTCATTGAAATTAGCCAAAGAATCAATTTTTCCCTCAAATTCTAAAAGATAACTTTGACCTACTTTTTCTTCAATTTCGATTTTTTGATAGACATTGTAAATTAAGCGGTAACGACGCTCTGGAATTGGTCGTGGTTGAGAAACATCTATCAAAAGACTTGGTTTTAGATTCTCATTATCTCCGTTTCTACGGCAAGAATCTTTATATAAATCACAACCTTCACTCCCATAGACCCAATTTGCAGCCACCTCTTCTGGTTTGGTTGGCTCATCTTTAAAATCTCCGTTTTTAATATAATTATTCATCTGGGCAGTAGATAATGGATCAATAAATTTACTACAGCCGGCTTCCTTTTCTGGACACAAACCAACATAACCCTGATAATTAGGATCGCCAAAGTATCTAATATCATAATAAAATCCTTTCTTATAATCAGGATAACAAGCTAAATCAGTACCAACTTTATACCATCCTGCTTCCCTTTCCGTTGTTTTCTCTCTCCATTCACATAATTTTTCACCAGGATCTTTAAAGTAGACAGATCCACCACCAGCGACAGTAAATTCTTCGCAATTTAATTGATTAGCCTGACAAAGAATTGGTCTGCTCTCGTATAAATCAGGATTGTTTTTTAAATAAACATCTTCATAAATAGTTGGTTTATCATCAACAAGATGAGGAAGACCAAATCTTTGACAACCTTTATCATTTGAATGGCAAGAAAATTTCTTATCAAAAACTAAATATTCCAGTTTATCCGCTGGAACTAAAACTTCATCATTTGATGGAACACCCCTATTAAATTCTTCTTTAAATGGTGAAGTTGAATTGTGAGTATTAATTAAAGCTTCACAACCAACAAGTTCTTCCTGACAAAGTCTTGAAAAGCTTTTTAGATAAAAGATTTTGTTTTCCCTATCCCGGTAAGCATTACAACCAATCATTGCTCCGAGATTACATCTTTTTGGCTCGTCTTCCCTTCCATTACATTTTTTTCCATAAGGATCATTAAATTCATTATCACAAGAGTAGGGAGTAAACCATGAATCTTTAATGAGATAAAGTGAACCAGTATCTTTAACTTGAACATTGTCAAGATAAAATGCCTTATTGCTTGAAATAATTAATTTTTCATCAGGAGATGGAAGCAAAGTAAAGAAAAATGGACCAACATTGATAAGTTGCCATTCTTTTCCTAAAGAAATATTAATGGCGTCAGTTGAAGTAAATTTAACACTTATTGATTGATTGGGAACTGTTGGTTTCACTAAAAAGCTCACTAAATAAGAACGATTTTGAAAAACAAGATGAGAAACTGGTCTTTGAGCCCCAAATGAGGCAATAACTTGGGCATTAGCTTTTTTGATCAAAAGACTTTGACCTTGAGGTGGTGGAGGGGTTGTTGAGGGAGCAATTTTTAAAGAGTGACCACCAAAGTAAATTGATTCATTAGTGTAGGAAAGATCTGAACCTTCAATTTTTTCCCAGGGATAATAACTTCCGTATTCAAAATCATCAAAGAAAGAAATTTTTATATTATTAGCATTGTTTCCTTTATATTCTCTACAACCTTCATTGCTGGCAGAACATTTAACACTTTCACTTAAATCAGCCATGAAAGTACAAATACCTTCATTTTCATTACCAACATAAGAAAGACCAGGAATAATTGGTCTATTATTAACTGGATTTTTATCTTCAAATAGATTTGGCCAACAATAAGCTGGTGAAATTGGTTTATTCTTTCTCAATCTTACGCAATTGGTAGTACAAACAACAGTGTTTGGATAAAGAACATAAGAGATATTACCTGCTTCATTATAAAATTCTTTACAATAAGGATTAATTCTCGCATCTTCCGCATTTTCGCATTTACCCCAAATTCTTTCTGCTGTTTCTTTATCAAAAATTTCAAATGGTGTCCCATCTGTTTTTTTCCTCAAAGAATATCTTTTTAATTCATAACCCTTTGTCTCTGAACCAATCCAGGTATAAAAGTAAGCACAATCTCCATCTGGTTTCTGACAAGCCCTTAAAAATGAATAGTATTCTCGACCTTCACCACCCCTTGCCACTTCTTCTAAATTAGTAAAGCCTTCGCAACCAACTTCTGAAGCAGGACAAGTTCTGGCGGTTTTGGGAATAAAAGAAACTTCACCTTCCGGATAAAAATTAGTTGGCATTTCTTTAAAGTATTCATAGCCAACGCATTCAGCAGGACAAAAATCTTTTTCTTTGGCGACCGCGGGAAGATAAGGACCAGGAAAAACTGGGGTATATTTTTCACAACCAACATCTGCTTGACTACATTTTTTAACAAAATTTATACAATTTGGATCATCATTTTTTAAATCATCATCATAACATTTCATCCACTCAGGCGCTTTCTTTAAATAGATATTATTAACTGTTCCATATTCTTTATAAGAAGAAACACTACCTGTTTCAAGTTGTAAATTATCTAAGGCTAAATCTGGTCCACTTGAGATAAATCTTATTTCATTAATTGGAATTGTGTTTTCTACACTGAATTCAAAAGATAAAAATTGCCAATCTGAGTTTTTACTGATAGTCCAGGTTTTGCTTATATTAGTACCTCTAATTTTAAAGGTTAAATTCCGATCATTATTTTCATCCTTGTTTTTAACATAAAAGGAAATGGTATATTTTGTGTCTTTCAAAAAATAAATGTTGGGGAATATTGAAGAATCAGGAGATAAAGTTCCTGATTCAGTAAATAAAGCATAAATTTTCCCTGAATAGGCTTTTGTTTCATCAAAGACAAATTTTCCGGTTCTGGCTGGTGGAGCCTCGCCAGTTGAAAATTGCCAACCTAAAACATTTGGATTAGTTTCTTCTCCAGTATAGTTTTCAAAAGAACCATTAGGTAATAGATTTGTTCCTAAATTTTCTTTGGTTCTGATAAATTGAGTACAACCTTCAGAATTTTTATCACAACTTTCAACTAAACGATTGAAGAAAATAACATTGTAAGGATCATTTTCTTCATAAAAGCAATAAGTAGAATTATAAGGGACAACACAAAGAAGACGATTAGTTTCACTTAGACAAGGACAACCATTTGATGAATTACATGTATTTGGTAAAGTACATTGAGAATATTTTTTGCCTGGACCAGCACAACTCCACATTCCAGAGTTTCCTAATTGAGGATTGTATTTTTGACAATACCAGGTACAACCAACTGAATTAGCATCACAATTTTTATCTAAAGTTTTTTCCAAAAAGGCAAATTTAGCCTTATCTCTTGTTCGAGTGTAAAGTTGACAAGAATCATATTGCGCTTCGCAACGATCAGCATTAAAGCGCCAAGAATTTCTATAAGCAGTACAATAATTAAAGGTATGGCATGTTCCATCTTCATTTTCACCGGTACAAGTTCGCCATTGTAAACAAGCCTCTTGTCTTTCAGGACTGTTTGGTTGAGGAATAGCGGTATAACCAATTAATTCACATAAAGCGGGAAAACTTTTTAATCTCCATTTTGGATTAACCAAACCACAGAAAGGACTTTCATCATCTTTTGTTCCACATTTTTTATCTGGTCCTGTTTTATCAAATCCATCAACAATTTCTTTTAAAGTAAATTTCTGCCCTGTTTTTTCTCCGATTCTTGTTGCTTCTTCAGCGGCAATCTCAAAACCTAAAGGCATTATTCCTGCTCGAACTAAAATTCTCGCATTGGTTAAAGAATAACGAGAGGCAAAATCACGCTTTGTATCAATTGTGTTAGGACTACCAACATACCATTCAGGATGTAAAAGATTTTTCTTCATTGCTTCTTCAATGGTTAATTCCTGCTCAATCGCTTGAGCAAAGGCGGTATCAATTACACATTGATTGGGCAGAGCAAATCGAGGATCAGAAGGACATTGAGCAAACTCATCAACTAAACGAATAATCTCTCCTTTCTTTATTGGTGTGGTTAAAACCTCAGCATAAATTGCTTTTATTTCTTCTGGTTTTGGTGGTGGAAGAGGACTTTCAGCATATCCACCTCTTATTACGGGACCTGTTCCTCCACCTGTTCCTCCACCTCCACCACCGCCTAAAGTACCAGGTGGTTGTTGACCAGCTTTTTTAAAAAGTTCTTCCCAAGTTTTTCCAATAGGAAATGTTTTCTCTTGACCACCCAAAATATTCATTCCAAAGTTCACTAATACTTGCTGAAGCTTAGCTGATAAAGTATTCACAACAAGACCGATAGCATCAGCTATCGCCACACCGGTATAAACTCTTTCGGAAGCGGTCCCACTTCTAATCATTTCTCTAGCTTGTTCTTCTGTGATACCTCCGGGATATTTGGCTATCCCAGAAATTATCGACTCTGGCGGCTTCCATTCTCCTCTTAGAAGCTGCTGAAATTTCTCACTTTCTACTTTCTCACTAACTTTACTTTTAATTTTAGAGGCTAAAACACCAATTTGTCCTAAAGGATTTGCCTCAGGTGAAAGTTTTTTTTGAAAATCCTCAAGAATTTTATCCGCAGGAACAGAGGGTAAATTGGCTAATTTTATTTTATTTTCTTTTAATGTAGCATAGTAACGAAGAAGGTCATTATAAGCACTAATTCCTTCTTCATACCATTTTTTATTTTCATTAAATTTTTCTTGACATTTCGGAAAAGTAGAGGCATCACATACATAGTTAAATTCCATTGGACAAAATTGGTAACAATTCTGTCGATGGCAAAATTCACTAGCTGATAATCCTGAACATTCTTTAAAGATCTCTTCTAATTTTTTAGATTGCCTCTCAAAATCATTAGCCAAAAGCCCGATTTCTCTTTCCAATTTATTGAGCTCTGCTTCATTTAATTTTAAAATACTTTCAGCTGTACCCGTTTGTAATTGTCCAGCTTTTTCAGCAATTCCACTAATTAACTTTCCATATTCGTCAATCTTCTCTGTTAGTTTTACAAAAGTATCATTATTGTCTTTTATTAACGTAGCAACATGAGAGGCAAACTTGCCAACATCAATCATTGTTTTAAGTTGAACAGAAAGTTTTGCTGGCCCCTCTTGAATTCTAATAGAAATTTGAGCAATTTGTTTTTTGGCTGCCTCACTTAAATTTTTTCTAATATCTGAGAAAGAACATCTTGCTTCCGGAATAAATGGTTGAGGTGGTTTGGGTACAGGTAAGGAAAGAAGAATGTTTAATTTTATTGTTGGATCAATTGGTTCACAAAGTCCTTGTCCGATAAAATCTTTAGCCACCTGATCTAAAAATTCTCCAGCTATTGAATCTCCTAATTTGTTCCAATAGTTTTTTTCAAAAAAGAATAGCGGTTTTCCTTCCTTTCCTCCGGTACGAATCCAAGTTGCTGTTTCAGTAGCAAGTTGATTTAAAAAACGAGGAAAAACATTTTTAAAAAAAATTGCGGCTGATTGTTGGCGAAGAATATCAATAAGCCTCAAACCTTGTTCACCAATCCATTTACCAATTTGCATCATCAAATGAGGAATATCAGTTGTCAACCATTGGGCATGAACTGGTTTTGGTAAAAATAAAATAGGAGCAACTATTAAAAGTATCACTCCTCCAAAAATTAATCCTTTTACAAATTTTTTGTCTTTTTCCATAGGGACAGTCCCTATTATTTATTAATGCTTGATTATATTTCAAGGTGATAATTGAGGGGAGAAACTTTGCTTAATAGCTTGCAAAAACAAAATCTTTAAAGTTTGATCATCAATTTGGTTAAGAAGGTTTGGGTCCGCTCCGCTAGCAATTAATAGTTGTCTAATTTGCTCAGGGGTTAAGTTTTCGAGTTCATTAATAATATTTTCTGAAGATGTCTTTTCTTTTAAAATTTTTGAAAAATCTATCCCTTTTAAACCACCAGCCACTAATTCTTCTGGCTTTATCCCTGTTTCTTTTACAGTTTCATTATACAATTTTTTTAAAGTTTCGTCATCTATTTTATCCACAATTTCTTTATCAAGGCCAGCTTTAATAAGAAATTCTCTAATTTCATCAGGTGTTGGCTCTTTTTCCGGTTTCTTTATTTCTATTTCTTTTCTTTCTACGACTTTATGTAAAGGGGTTGACTCAGGATTAGTCGGATCAGAACCCGCTTCAATTTCTTCCTTATCATTATAACCATCAGAATCAGAATCTGTCAAGTAGATACTTGTTTTATATTTAAAGATTTCATCAGCATCAGAAAGACCATCATTATCTGTATCTTTTTCCGCTAAAATCCGCTCAATTTCTTCATTGGTTAATTCTGTTTTTGGTTGGCTAAGGCGAAAGGGGCCTTGAATTTTTTCTTTAATTTGAAAATAGCCAAAAAGAATGATAAGAATTGAAAAAATGATTAAGAAAAGAAGTGATTTTTTCATAAATATTTTTGAAATTTTTGATAAATTTTAAGCCAATCCTTTAAATTTAAATCTTCCGCTCTTATTTGAGGATCAATTTTTAAATTTTTAAAGATTTTTTTAATTTTTTCTTTTTCAATAAGCTGGGCTAAATTATTAATCAATTGCTTTCTTGGATTTGAGAACCCCTTTTTAATTAATTTGAAAAATGAGTTTGGATCAATTTTTATTGATTTAATTTTGGAAATTTTAAGAAGAGCTGAATCAACTTTTGGTCTTGGCCAGAAATTATTTTTTGAAACATAACAAACAATCTTTGGGAAAGAATAGAAATTGACCATCAATGAAATGATACTCCTTTTTTTATTTTTTTCAACAATCCTTTCCGCCACTTCTTTCTGAACCATTAAAATCATTTCCTTTGGTTTTGGTTCCTGGGTAAGAAATTTTTTAAGGACCGCACCAGTAATAGAATAAGGAAGATTAGCCACCAATTTATAATCATTTTCTTTTAAAAGATTTTGAACTGAAATTTTTAAAATGTCTCCTTCAATTATCTCAACATTTTTCTTGTTTTTAAATTTCTCCTTAAGAAATTCAATTAATTTTTTATCAATTTCTACCGCTATGACTTTTTTTGCCTTTTTCGCCAGCTCTTCGGTTAAATTTCCAAAACCAGCCCCTATCTCTAATATTGTATCATCTTTTTTAATTTCTGCCACCTTTAAAATCTTTTCTAAAATCCTTTTATTTATCAAAAAATTTTGCCCCCTTTTTTTAAGGGGTACAATTTTAAATTTCTGACAAATTTCTTTTATTTTCATATTAATCAATCACTAAATTAATGAGTTTTTTAGGAACGAAAATGATTTTTTTAATCTTTTTCCCCATGAGGTATTTTTTTACTTTTTCTCTTTCTAAAACCAATTTTTTAGCTTCTTCTTCTGAAATATCAATTGAGACCTCAACTTTATCTTTAAATTTACCATTGATTTGAATGACCAATTCAAATTTTTCCTCTTCAATCAATTTCAAATCTGGCTTCGGCCATTTTTCCAAGAAAATACTTTTTTTATGACCAATTTTACTCCATAACTCTTCAGCTAAATGGGGAACAAAAGGAGAAATCAATTTCAAAAATATTTCCCAATCTTTTTTATCAATTTTTTCTTCCTTTTCCATTTCATTAACTAAAATCATTAAGGCGGAAACAGCGGTATTAAATTTTAAATTTTCTATATCCTCAGAAACTTTTTTAATTGTTTTATGAATTAATTTTTTTAATTTTTGATTTTTAACTTTATTTGAAACTTTATCTTGCAAATTCCAAATGCGATTCAAAAACCTGAAACAACCAATTAAACTTCTACTATTCCAAGCAATTGCCTGATCAAATGGTCCCATAAACATTTCATAAATTCTTAAAGTATCAGCCCCATAATTTTTAACAATTTCATCAGGGTTAATGACATTACCTAAGCTTTTACTCATTTTCAAACCATCTTCTGCTAAAACAACTCCATGGGCAGTTCTTTTTTTATAAGGTTCAGGAGTGAAAACTACACCAAGATCAAATAAAAATTTGTAAATAAATCTTGAATATAATAAATGTAAATTAACATGCTCCATTCCGCCATTGTACCAATCAACTGGCATCCAATACTTAAAAACTTTTTCATACCTTGAAATTGGGAAGGCCAAATTTTTAGAAACCTTTTTCATTAAATAACCTAAATAATACCAATTTGAGCCAGCCCAATTTGGCATCGTATCAGTTTCCCTTTTGGCTAAAGAACCGCATTTAAAACATCTTACTTTAACCCATTTCTCAATTTTAGCTAAAGGTGACTCACCCGTTCCTGTTGGTTGATATTTTTTAACATAGGGAAGTTTAACCGGTAATTTTTCTTCTGGGACAGCAATAAAGCCAGGATTTAACAATTCTCCCTTTGAAAATTCATTTTTAGAATATTTTCCACTTTCAATTCTTTTTTTACAATTCTCACAAAAAATTAAAGGTATTGGTTCGCCCCAATAATGTTGTCTTGAAAAAATCCAATCGCGAAGTTTATACTGAATAGATCTTTCACCCAAACCCCTTTCTTTTAAATATTGAGTAATTTTTTCTATCGCTTCTTCAGATCTTAAACCGTTAAAAATTGAGGAATTAATTAAGGTTCCATATTCAGTAAAAGCAGATTTTGAAATATCTCCCCCTGCGACAACTTCAATAATTGGCAGATGATATTTTTTTGCTAATTGATAATCACGCTCATCATGAGCGGGAACAACCATGACCGCTCCGCCACCATAATAGGGTAAAACATAATCAGCAACAAAAATAGGAATTTTTTGATTGTTAATAGGATTAATGGCAGAAATTCCTTCTATTTTAACTCCAGTTATTTCTTTAGCTAAATCAGATCTTTCCAAATCAGATTTTTTCTCCGCCTCAGAAATATATTTTTCAACTTCTGAAAAATTTGAAATTCGATTTTTAAATTTAAAAATAATTTCGTGTTCAGGGGCAACCGCTAAAGCAGTGACACCAAAAATGGTATCAACTCTGGTGGTAAAAACCTCAATAAAATCTGAAGAGTTATCAATTTTAAATTTCACTTTTGTGCCAACTGATTTTCCAATCCAATTTATCTGTTGAATTTTTATTTTTTCTAAATAGTCAACAGTTTTTAAATCCTTTATCAAACGGTCAGCAAAATTAGTAATTTTTAAAAGCCATTGAGAAATTCTTTTTCTTGTTACTTTTGTTCCACACCTTTCACATTTTCCATCAATTACTTCCTCATTAGCCAAACCAATTTTGCAAGAAGGACACCAATTAATTGGCATTTCTTTTTTATAAGCTAAACCATTTTCAAAAAGTTTTAAAAAGATCCATTGACTCCATTTATAATAGTTAGGATCGGTAGTATTAATCTCTCTTGACCAATCAAAAGAAAGACCTAAAGATTTTAATTGTCTTTTGAAATTTCTTATATTTCTTTTGGTAATAAGTTTCGGATGGAGCCCTGTTTTTAAAGCATAATTTTCTGTTGGCAAACCGAAAGCATCCCAACCCATTGGATATAAAACATTAAAACCCTCCATTCTTCTTTTTCTAGCAATAATATCAAAAGCAGTATAGGATCTCACATGACCAACATGAAGACCATCAGATGATGGATAGGGAAATTCAACTAAAAGATAAAGTTTCTTCTTTTTTGAAAAATCTTTTGCTTCAAAAAGTTTTTCTTTCTCCCAAAATCTTTGCCATTTTTTTTCAATTTTTGAGAAATTATATTTCATATTTTCTATTAATCATTCTTATTGAAGAAATTGCTACCGCTAAAGCATCTGATGTATCTTTTGGTTTTGGTAAATTTTTAAGATTAAGCAAAATTTGAACCATTTTCTGAACCTGTTTTTTTGAAGCTCTTCCATAGCCAGTTAAAGCCATTTTCGCTTGAAGGGGGGTGATTTGAAAAACTGGAATTTTTTCTTTTTGAACTGCTAAGTTAATTATTCCCATTACCTGGCCAATTTTAAAAGCGGTTTTTACATTTTTAGCAAAGAATAATTCCTCTAAAATCACAAAATTTGGTTTATATTTTTTAATTATCTTTTTTATCTCTTTATAAATTATCTTTAATCTTTCCCCAAAAGAAATTTTTGATGAAGTTTTTAAACAACCTGCTTTAATTAAAGAAAGCTTATCTTTTTTAAATCTTATTATCCCATAACCAATTTTAGCTAAACCAGGATCAATTCCTAAAATCACCATAAATTTATTTTATATTAGTGAAATAATCGCTAATATCCGGATCCTCATCAAGTTCGTTGAAAAGCTGATCTATTTTCTTTTGAGTTTCCTCATCAATTTCAATTGGATTTTTAGCAAACCATTCAATTTCAGCGTAATCAATTTTAAATCCTTCTTTTTCCAGTTCCTCTTTCACTTTTTGAAGATTTTCTGGTTTTGTGTAGATTGAAATTTCATCCTTTTCTTCAGCTATATCTTCTGCTCCCAAATCAATAACTTTTAATTCAAAATTTTCTAAACCAAAATTTTTAATTTGAGAAAGATCGGTTATTTTTAAAATTCCTTTTCTTTCAAACATCCAAGTAACAGATCCAGCAGAGGCAATATTTCCTTGATATTTGTTCAAAATTCTTCTTAAATTGTTAGTTGTCCTATTTTTATTATCGGTTAAGGCTTCAATAATTAAAGCAACTCCTTTTGGTAAAAAAACTTCATAAAGAACTTCTTCTATTTGCGCCCCTTCAATCTTTCCGCTCCCCCTTAAAATTGCCCTCTCAATGTTTTCCTTTGGCATATTTGCCTTCTTTGCTTTCTCAATGGCAATTCTTAATTTAAAATTTGTCTCTGGATTATCACCCTCTCTGGCAGCGACAGCAATTAAATGGGAAAGTTTACTAAAGAGGGCTCCTTTTTTTGCATCAAGAACTCCTTTGACATGTTTTAATTTTGCCCATTTACTGTGACCAGACATACATTTTATTATATTCAAATTTTTCTTTTTTTCAATAGACAGATTTCAAAAATTTGGTAAAATTAAAATATGACAATCTTGGATGATCTTAAAAAAATAAAAGAGGTTGACCAGGAAAATTTAGCTGAATTGATAGAAAAATTGCCGGAGCAATTAGAAAAGGTTTTAAAAGAAGAAAAAGAAATACCTACTCTTTCTTATCAGAAAATAGAAAATGTTTTAATTTGTGGCATGGGCTGCGATCGAATTGTCGCTGAAATTTTTAAAAAGATAGCAGAGGAAAAATCTTTTTATCCAATAGAAATTGTTGGTGATTATAAATTACCATTTTTTGTTAATGAAAAAACTTTAATTTTTCTTTTAAGTTATTCAGGTGAAACATCAGAAATTCTTTCTCTTTTGAATGAAATTTTTAAATTAAAAAAGAAACCAAAAATTTTTATCATTGCGGGAGGTGGAAAATTGATAGATTTGGCAGAAAAGAAAAAAATTCCTTTTTATAAATTTTTTGGCCAAGGACCATCAAGGGCAAATATTGGTTATTTATTTTTTTCTCTCCTTCTCATTTTAAAAAAAATCAATCTTTTAAAAATAAAAGATGAGGAAATTTTTTCCCTCATTCAGATTTTAAAAGAGTTTAATAAAATCATTAATTTGGAAAGAAGAACCCAAGAAAATGTTGCTAAATATTTAGCCTATCAAATTTTTGATCGAATCCCAGTAATTGTTGGCGCAGAACATTTATGGCCAGTTGCTCAAAGATGGAAAAAGGAATTCAATGAAAACTCAAAAACATTTGCCTTCGCGGAAGAAGCACCTGAATTTTTTCATAACAGTATTGTTGGAATTGAATATCCCTGGCGAATAAGAGACGAAATTTTTTCTATTTTTTTGGAAAGTGATTTCTATCAGAAGGAGACAAAAACAGCTTTTTCTATTTATAAAGAAATTTTGAATAATGAAAAAATGCTTTTTGAAACCGTTCCTCCAATTGGAAAAAATAAATTAGAAGAAATAATGACCGGAATTCTTTTAGGTGATTGGGTAAGTTTTTATTTAGCAATTTTAAATAAAGTTGATCCAACACCAGTTGAAAATATTGAATTAATAAAAAGAAAAATTAAAGGATTATGAAATCAAATCTTGGTATTTTTTTAATCTTGGCTATTTCTTTTTCATTTTTTTCTCTTATTCAAACAGCTAATTATTCTTTTCTTTGTCCTGATTCTTTCTATCACGCAAAAATTGCCTCTTTTTTAGCTAATGGAAAATTGATAAAAAATTTTCCCTGGCTCCCTTTTACAATTTTAGCGGAAAATTATTCTGACCATCATTTTCTCTATCATTTATCTCTTGTTCCTTTTTTTAAATTTTTAGGAAATGTTTGGGGGATAAAAATAGCCACTCTCTTTTTCGCTACTTTTTTTATTTGTTTCTTTTATTGGTTTTTAAAAAAATTTAAAATCAGATTCCCATTCTTTTGGACATTTCTCCTTTTAACCTCCCCTTCATTTTTAACCCGTTTAAATTTAGCCAAAACCCCATCTTTTGCTTTAATTATCCTTTTTTTAGGTCTTTATTTTTTATTTAAAAGAAATTTTCTTCTTTTAGGAATAATTTCTTATCTTTATGTTTTATCTTATAACACTTGGCCAATTCTTTTGATTTCAACCATTATCTACTCTTTTGCTTGGGCAATAAAAAAAATATTTGACCAAAATTTAAAATTTGATTTAAAGATCTTAAGACTTTTCTTCGTTAAAGAAAATATTTATTTATTTTTATCCTCTTTTTTTGGAGTCATTTTAGGTCATGTTTTAAATCCTTACTTTCCTCAAAATCTTTATTTTAACTTTGTTCATATTGTAAAAATTGGTTTAAAAAATTATCAAAATATTTTACCGGTAGGGGCTGAATGGTATCCTTTTGATCCTCTTTCTTTAGTTTCAAGCAATCTTTTCATTTTTACTCTTTGGGTTGTTTCAATTGGTTGGTTTTTAATAAGTCTTAAAAAATCAAAGTTACCATTTTCTGGGCAAAGGACAAAAGCAATCACCCTTTTTATTCTTTCATCTTTATTTTTCCTTTACACCATTAAATCAAGAAGAAATATTGAATATTTTGTTCCCTTAGCAATTTCGTTTTCTTCTTTTTCTTTAAATAACCTTTTGAAAAAATTTCCTTGGAAACTTTATCTTTCTCAATTTAAAAATCTAAAAGAATTTCCTTATAATCTAATGAGTGCTATTTTAGGAGTTTTTGTTTTCACAATTTTTATTTATGCGGGAAATTCATTCTTAAAAAATGTTTGGCAAGAAAAAATTAAAGAATTTTCTGGTGGCTGGCGGGTTAATAAATTCAAAAATGTTTCAGAATTTTTAAAAGAAAACACTAAAGAAGGAGAAATAATTTTCCATTCATCCTGGGATGAATTTCCTCCTCTTTTTTATCACAATGATAAAAATTACTATATTGTTGGTCTTGATCCAACTTTTATGTATGAAAAAAATAAACCTTTGTATTGGATCTGGCAAAATATTACCAAAGGTAAACAAAAAGAAAATTTGTCTTCAGTAATTAAAGAAATTTTCAAAAGTAGATATGTTTTTGTCAGGGCTGATCATGAAGAAATGAAAAAAAATCTTGAAAAAGATAAAAATTTTGAAAAAATTTATCAAGACGAAGATGGCGTAGTTTATAAAATAAAAGATTGATGTCTATTAAAAATTCAAAAAAAATTCTCTTTTTAATCATTTTTTTAGCGATCATTTTAAGAATTGTTAATTTAGAAAACTGGCCAATTATTTTTCATCATGATGAGGCTTTAAATGGTTATGAAGCTTATTCGATTTTAAAAACAGGTCGTGATCATCGAAATAATCCTTGGCCAATTTTTTTTGAAGGATTTTCTGATAAAATAGATAATCGCTTACCTTTTTATATCTACTTCAGTGTTCCTTTTGTTGCCATTTTTGGTCTTAATAAATTTGCTGTTCGTTTACCAGCAGTTATTTTAGGTGTTTTAACTGTTTTAATTACTTATTATTTAGCTAAAGAACTATTTGAAAAAGAATCAATTGGTTTATTATCTGCTTTTCTCCTCGCTATTTCTCCTTGGCATATTTTTTTAAGCCGAATTGGCTTAGAAGTCATTAGCGTTCCTTTTTTTTCTGTTTTAACAATTTTCTTTTTTATCAAAGGAGTAAAAAAGAAAAAAGTTTTTCTTCTTTTATCCGCCATTTCACTGGCTTTACTTTTTTATACCTATCATATTGCTAAATTATTTACTCCTCTTTTAGGCATTACTCTTTTAATTTTTTATTGGAAAGAAATAGGAAAAAATAAGTTTTGGCTTTTAATCTCTTTTCTAATTTTTCTCATCGTCTCTTTCCCTTTTCTTTTTCTTCAGATAAGCAATTGGACAAGAATTCAAGGAGGGTTTAATCAAATTTCAATTTTTAATTATTCCTTTTGGCCAATTTTATTTATTAAAAATTTTTTAATCTATTTTTCATTAAAATCTCTTCTTAATTTTTATCCAATTTTTACCATCCTTTTCTTTTTAATTTCAATAATTTTCTTTTTAAAAAAAGAAAAAGAACTAAAATTGATCTTAATTCTTTTTCTGGTTTCTTTAATTCCAACCTCTTTAACTTTACCCAATCCTCATTCTAATCGAGCTGTCTCAGCTATTCCTTTTGTTGAACTAATAGCTGCTTTTGCTCCAATAAAATTTTTAAATGAAACAAAAAAAATAAAAAATCTTCCATTTTTCAAAATTGTCTTTTCTTTAATTCTCTTATCCTTTTTTCTTCTAAATTTAAATTTTTTAATCAAAAATGATTATCCCTACAATTTTTGTCAAACAAAGTTTTATATTCCAAAAGAATTAATTGATTATATAAAAGAAAATCTAAATAAATATGAAAAAATCGTTTTCACTGATAAAGCAAATCAACCTTATATCTTTTTTCTCTTTTTTTTAAAATATGATCCCAAAAAATTTCAATCATTGAATGTGGAAAGAGAGTATCTTTTAAATAATTTGCAAATAGTAAAATCTTTTGATAAATTTAAATTTTGTGATCTCAACCATTGTTATCATCAAAATGAAAATAATTTATATATTGCTCGTTCTAATGAAATTTCTCATTTAAAACCAAAAAAAATATTTTATGATAAAGAAGGATCAGTTTACCGAATTATTACCAACGATTAAATATGATTTCCTTAATTATTCCAACCTATAATGAAAAAGAGAATATTGGGAAACTTCTTACTTTAATTTCAAATTTAAACCTTAAAAATTTTGAAGTTATTATTGTTGATGATAATTCCCCTGATGGAACAGCCAAGGAGGTAGAAAGGTTGGCTAAAGAAATACCTTTGAAAATAAAACTCATCAAAAGAAGGGGCAAAAGAGATCTTTCACTTTCGGTCTTAGAAGGATTTAAAAAAGCGTCAGGGGAAATTTTAGGTGTGATGGATGCTGATTTATCTCATCCACCAGAATTAATTCCAAAAATTTTAAAAGAATTAGAAGATAATGATTTTGTTATTGCTTCAAGAAAAATTTCTGGTGGAGAAATTAAAGAATGGTCATTGAAAAGAAAAATTTTTTCAGGTTTTGCTACCTTTTTAGCTAAAACATTAGTCCCAAAAGTCTCTGATCCTTTATCAGGTTTTTTCTTTTTCAAAAAGAAAATTATTGAAGGGGTTAAACTTTCACCAATTGGTTACAAAATTTGTTTAGAAATCTTAGTTAAAGGAAATTATCAGAAACTAAAAGAGATCCCTTATGTTTTTAAAAATCGTGCCTTTGGAAAAAGCAAATTAAATTTTAAAATAATTTTAAAATTTCTTTTTCATGTTTTAAAACTTCATCTATGGAAAATAAAAAAATTTTTTGGTTAATTCTTTCAATCATTATCATTTTAAGATTTGCTTTAATTTTTCTCCCCGGTCATCGATATGATTTATCAACCCATCAAAAATGGAGTAGAGATATTTTAAAATATGGTGTTTTTTCAATTTATAAAATGGCTGATCCTGGTTCAAAACCAATTTATCCAAATTTACCGCCAATCTGGATTTATATTTTAGGTGGATTCACTTATCTTTATTATCTTCTTTTTAATTCAATAATTAGCCAACCCGCTTTAAAAATTCCTGCGGTTTTTGCTGATTTTTTAACTGCCTACTTAATTTTTTATTTTTTAAAAAGAAAAGTTTCTTTTAAATCAGCCTTTTTAATTTCTATTTTTTATCTTCTTAATCCTTTTGTTTTATATAATTCATCTGTTTGGGGGCAGTGGGATTCTTTATATGTTTTACCTTTAATTGCCTCTCTTATTTTTTTGGAAAAAAACAAACCCTTAACCTCTGTTTTCTTTTTAACTTTAAGTTTTCTCACAAAACTTCAGGGAATAATTTTTTTGCCTCTTTTTCTTTTCTTCATTTTAAAAAAATTTGGCTTTAAAAAATTGATTTTTTCTCTTTTCGTTATTTTAATCACCATCATCTTTATCATCTTACCCCTTCTTTTAAACCACATTTCACCCTTATTGATTTTAAAAAGGACTTGGCTTGTTTCTTATCATTTAGTTCCTTTTCTCTCAATGAATGCTTTCAATTTTTGGTGGATAATTCAAATTTTAATTGGTTTTAAAAGTAATTATTTATTTTTTGTTAACGACTCCTTACCTTTTTTAAATGGAATAAATTATAAAATGATTGGCTTGATTTTGTTTGCTTTAAGTTATCTTTTAGTTCTTCTTTGGCTTAATAAAAGATTCAAAGATTTTAATGATTTTATTTTTTCAAATGCTTTAATTTCTTTCTTCTTTTTCTTTTTACCTACAGAAATGCATGAGCGATATCTTTTTCCATTTTTTGCTTTAACTTCTTTAATCTTAATATTTAAAAAAAATTTAAAAAAATTTTACCTCTTTCTTTCTTTAACTGGTTTTTTAAATCTTGTTTATGTTCTCCCCTTTACTTTTTTAAGTCGAAAAATTCAACTCTTAATTGTTTCAATAACTTTTGGCCTTTCCTTAGCTATTTGTTTGTATCATTTACTTATCTTTCTTTATTTAATCTTTCATTTAACTTTCGCTAATCAGCGGGAATATGAAAAAAGTTTTAATCGTTTTGCCAACTTATAATGAGGAAAAAATTGTCAAAGAAAGTACTTTAAAGGTTTTAGAATTCTCTCAGAAAAATTTAAAAAATTATGATTGGCAAATTTTAATTGCTGATAATGGATCATCTGATAAAACATTAGAAATTGCTGAAAAATTATCTCAAGAGCATAAAAAAATTTTGTTTTTTCATATTCCAGAAAAGGGAAGGGGTTATGCTTTAAAAAAGGCTTGGAGTGAATTTGAAGCAGATATTTATACTTATATGGACATTGATTTAGCCACAGATTTAAATGCTTTCCCTTTATTAATTAAAGCTATTGATGAAGAAAATTATGATTTGGCTATTGGTTCGCGTTTGAAAAAAGAAAGTAGGGTGGAAAGATCATTGAAAAGAGAAATTACTAGTCGAGTTTATAATTTACTTTTGAAAATTTTTTTTAAACCAAGTTTTTCTGATGCCCAATGTGGATTTAAAGCTATCTCGAAAAAAATTGCTCAAGAAATTTTGCCAAAAGTAAAGAATAATAATTGGTTTTTTGATACTGAACTTTTGATTCTGGCGGAAAAAATGGGTTTTAAAATTAAAGAAATACCGGTTGAATGGGTGGAAAAAAGAATTGGGACGAGAAAAAGTACGGTTAAAATTTTAGCGACAATTTGGGAAGATATAAAAGGAATGGTGGAATTAAAAATTCGCTTATTAAGAAAATTTTTGCCAAATTTAAAAAAATAACTTATAACCCTTTATTGATGCGAATTTTAAGCCATTTAAAGTTGGTGACTGTCACCATCGAAAATATTCTAAATTTCCGCTTAAATAAGCGGAAATTTTGCTCTTGACAAAATTTAAAAAATTGTTAGGATAAAAATAGGCTGCCTTATGGGCAGCCAAACTCTTAAAAAAGGAGGTTAAAATGACCAACCAACAGTTACTTCAGCAGCTTCAACAGCTGCTAGAGGCGGCCCAGAACTTGGGTGCGCCAGCTGCACAAATAGTGCAGCAAATACGGCTCTTGATTAATCGCATACAGGTACTAAACGCGAACGATCCAGCGAATCAGAACGACGTCAACGAGTTCAACCGACTCCAAGGTGAATTCCAGAGACTTCAGCAACCAGCACCTCAGCCGCAACAACCGCCGCCCGGACAGCAACCACCACAACCGGCACAACCGGCACAACCGGCACAACCACCGACACCGCAACCGGTACAGGCGCGAGGATTTCTATGGTGGGCAATATTGATGTTCGGGAGCATCTTACTGATTGGGGTGTTTAGCCTCCTCGTTATAAACGCATTAAAAGATAAATCTAAAATCGTTCGAATCGAAACAAAGGAAGACTGCTTTTACTTCAGAGTACGAAATTTCAATACTGATTTTGCCGAACATCAAGCTGCAAAAGGATTAGAGATTTACAAAAATGAATTAGAACATCGCTATACTCTCGATCTGATGCGAATCCAAAACCAGTTCATTATAGATACGATGAAAATAAGATTGGAGCAACAAAAAGCGGTGGAACTCCAAAAAGAAATCGAAAGGCTTCACAAAGAAGTAAAAACAGCTAAAGCGGCTGCTGAACGAGCAGCTGCCAGAGCGGCTGAGGCCCGCAATGCAGTCCGACAAGTAAAATCGGCGGCACCAGCACCACCCCCGCCACCGAAACCAACGCCGATAGCCGCAGAATACACTTTTACCTGGCTCAACTCGACGAAGGATAAATGGGAAGTGTGGATTGACGGCGTTGTACCCCGGCAGGTACTGAAGCCGGGGCAGAGCATTCAGGTAAAGACAAATCGTGCGGTAACTGCTTGGATGAGAAATATGAGAGACGGGAGTATTTTGAAACGTGTAGTAACGAAGGAGGCTATTGAAGCCTCCAACGCCAAGACCTTAGATATTATAAAATAGTAAAAAAAGAGGCGGACAAGGGAAAAAAGAAAGTTATCCCTTGTCCGCTTTTAAAATTCAAAAATATTTTTTATCTAATTATCGCCTCGTGTTCCTCTCCCTTCAACATCTTTGTCACAAAATAATAAATCACTCTGGCTAAAATAATAATGACTAAACCAATAATTGCATCTCTTAAAAGTTTTTTTGCTTTTTTAACCTGCTCTTCATCTCCAAAAGTAAATTCATGAGGATTAAAACCAGTCATCCACATAAAACCACCATAAATGATCATTAAAATGAAAATTATCCCAATAAAATCAAGGAAATACCTAATGATTCTTACAATTTTTAAAACTATATCTTCCTCTTCAACAATTGAACCACCTTGTTTCTCAACTTCTTTTTTAACCTTTTCTAATTCTTCAAGAGCAGGAATATTTGAGCTCGGTTGAGGTGATGGCTGAGATTCTTCCTGAGCTAAAACTTTTAAAAAAGAGGAAAAAATTAAAAAAAGAAAAATTAGCCAAACAAGAAAAACTTTAAACTTTTTTGAAACAAAAAAATTGATCATAATTTATTTTCTTCCCCTAATAAGTCTTATCACAAACATCGTTAAAGAGTAAGAAAGAAGAATGATAATTAGACCAATTATTGCCTGAGTAATTATTTTTTTTGCTTTCCCAACTTTCTCTGGATCCCCACCAGCACTCATCCATAAAAATCCACCATAGATAATAATTAAAACAGCTGCGACCCCTAAAAAACTTAAAAGATATCTAATAACCTCAAAAATTATCTTGATCAAATCTTCTTCTTCAACAATTATTGTCCCTTCAGTTAACTCATTTTCGTAATCTTGGGCAAATGAAAGATAAGGAAAAGAAAGTAAGAGGAAAAAAGATAATAAGGGAATTAACAAATTCCTTTTTTTAAGATCTCTCATTGATTATAATTTCCTAAATTCAAACCTTCCTCCGCTGCCAAGGTTTTCTTTAAACAAATTTTAAATTGACTATGCCCAACCGGTAATTAACTTGACAACAAAAGAAGCGATGGCGTAAGCAAGTAAAATAATAATCAAACCAATTAAACCTTGAATTAATGTCTTTTTTGCTTTCCCAACCTTCTCTGTATCACCACCAGCAGTCATCCACATAAAACCACCAATGATAATAACCACAACCGCCACAACTCCTAAGAAAGCTAAAACAAACTGAATAGCTTTAAAAACAATACCAATGAGATCAGCGTTATTAAGAAGCGGTGTGCCCTGAACAAAATTGTTTAACCAATTCTGCCAGTTTGTTTCTTGAGCAAAAGCAACTACTGGTAAAAGAAGAAGAGATAAACCCAAGGGTAAGATTAATTTTCTCATACTTTTAATTTTAATTCCTCTTTTTCCTTAAACCGACCTTTAATTATACTTTGAAATTATCATTAAAGTGATTAAAAGTCAAGAAAAGTTATCCACAATTTTATTCTCCCCCAACAAATTTTTTAATCACAAAGGTAACAATTGAATAAGCAAAGAAAACAATCGCTAGACCTAAAATTGCCCAAACTAAAGTATTTCTCCCTTTTTTCACCTGGTCAACATTGCCACCAGAGGTCATCCATAAAATTCCACCATAAATTATCATTATTAAAGCCAAAACACCAACAATGCCTAAAACAAATTTGATTACGCGGGCAATTATCGTGATCATGGTTACATTTCCTAAAGGATTGGGCAATTCTTCCTTGGCAAAAACTGGGAGAAAGAAAAATTTTAAAATTATTTTTTCCATAAAACTATTCTGGAAATTTATACCATGGTTGATTAACAAATATTTCACAGGCAGGTTTTATTTCTCCCTTTGAAAGAATACAAATGATTGAATTAACAATTGTCCAGGATAAAAAGACGATTGCCAAACCAATTAAAGTACTAATTAAAATTTGTTTTCCTCTTTTAACTTGTTCAGGATTGCCACCTGAGGTTAACCACATTATACCACCGACAATAAAAAAAGCAAAGGCAATTAATCCTACCCATTTTAAAATTATGTTTGCTACCCCTCTAATAATTTTTAAAATATCAACCAATTCACAACAACCACAGCAGGCGCATTTAGGAGAAACTTCTTTCATTAAACCACCTGGTTCACATTCTTTATCACAAGTGCAAGATGGTGAAGGGGCTTCTTCCATATTTACATTTGAGTTCTGATTTGATTGTTGAGCAAAAAGAGGGGAAACAATTGAAAGGAAAAAAATGGTAGAAAATAACAAAACAAAAATTTTTAAATTTGAAATTTTCATAAATTTTATTTTATTGTCTGATTAATTTTTAAAACTGCCAAATTTATTGCCTCAAGATATGTTTTTTTACCCTCGATGACATTATCAATCATTTCTTTAAACGCCTCTTCCATCAAAAGAGCATTTTTACCAGAATACCAAGAAGAAGCGGTTAAAGCTTGAGAAAGGAAAACTTCTAAATCAGGATCTTGAATTTGAAGAGGAATTAAACTTCTTAAAGCGGTTGGCTTTCTTGTTTTGGCTAAGTATCCTTGAGGAGAAAGAGCTGAATTGGTTAAAAATGCCCAGGCCCATTCTTTATTCTTACTCTTTTTTGAAACAACTTGAACCTGATAATGGGCAAAATTTATTTCTTTAATTGCTCCTTCTGGCTGAGGCATTTTAGTTATTCCTAAATTAAGTTGGGGTGCTCTTGCCCTAATTAATGGAAGGTGATAACTGTAACCAAAAAAGAAGGCTAACTTACCTTGGATAAAAAATTCTAAAGCATTTGGCATTTCTTTATTCCAGGTATAAATTTCTTTGTTTTTATCCTGAAAGTCAGTATAAAATCTTAAAGCTTCTTCAGCAGGAAAATAATTTGGATCTGAGGGAAGTGGTTGATTAAAGGTAGCAAAACCAGCCTCATCTCTCATTCTTGCTCCAACTTGCATCATCAAAAGTGATAAAATATCAGCTGGTCTTTCAATATTATTTGAAGTCCCAAGGGCTGCTCCTGCTTGATAAATATTTCCTTCTTTATCAACTAAAGTTAATTTTTTTACCTGATCAGTAAATTCCTGCCAATTTTTTGGTGGGAGAGGAATTTTGGCTGAATCTAAAAGATCTCGATTATAGTATAAAACTAAAGTATCAAATGATAATGGCAGGGCATAAATTTTTCCTTCAATGACGACATCTTTTTCAACTTGAGGGACAAATTTTTCTTTAATATCTTTTAAAGTTAAAAGTTTTTCCTCTTTGGTAACAATTTTTCTTTTTTTAAAACAACCAGGGCCACTCTCAATTTCTTTTTTTAAAGAAACCTTATCAGGCATTGGTTCAATAAAATCTTTGTATTCTTTTATCCAAGTATTAGGAATTGAAAAAATGTCTGGGCCAACGTCTCTTGCCCAAGCATTAATTAATGCCTCTTTGTATTCACTGTAGCGAAGCTTTCTCACATTGATATTCACGTGAGGGTAAAGATTGGAAAAATTTGAAATTAAAGGAGAAAGATCGCTTGGATCATCCCAAATTACCCACCATTCTAAATTAACAGGGGAAAGAAGTGGCTTTTTAGTTTTCTGAGGGGTGGGCATTGGAACAAGTTGGGATTTAACTTCAAATCCAAAGAGAAGAAGGGAAAAGATTAAAATGATGATAAAGATTTTAATAAGCTTCATATCTTTTTAGTGACAATTTTAAAATATTTTCTCAATTCCTTTTTTGTTTCTTGATGTTTTAATCCAATTTCAATATTGGCCGTGAGCCAACCAATTTTGTTACCACAGGAAAGCCATTTTCCATCAAACAAAAGAGCATAGATTGGTTTTCCTTTTTTAAGAAAAATTTTTAAGCCATCAGTCAAATAAATTTCTTCTCCGAGTTTAATTTTTTTTGTTTTAAGTTCTTTTAAAATAGGAATAATTTCTGGTGTTAAAATATATCGACCGACAATGGCTAAATTTGATGGAGCCTCTGAAATTTTTGGTTTTTCAATCAAATCCAGGACTTGATAAAGACGGGAAGAAATTTTTTTACCTTTAATCACGCCGTAGCGAAAGACTTCTCTTTTAGGAACAAAAGAAACGGCAACAATTAAACTTTTATACTGATTAAAAACATCAATTAACTGCTTAAGACAAGGGGTCTTTGAAACAATTATATCGTCAGCAAAAAATAAAGCAAATGGTTCATTTTTTACTTTTTTTTCTACACAAAGAATGGCGTCAGCAATCCCTAATGGTTTTTCTTGGTAAAAAAAGGAGATTTTTGGAAACCTTTCTATCTTTTTTAATTCTTTAAGAAGTTCCTTTTCTTTTCTCGCTTTTAAAATCGATTCTAATTTTTTGTTTTTTCTAAAATAATTTTTAATTATCTTTTTTTCTTTTGAAATGACTATCAAAATCTCTGAAATACCCGATTCTTTTATTTCTTCAATCAAAAAAGAGAGAACAGGTTTATCAACAACCGGGAGCATTTCTTTTGGAAATACTTTAGTTATTGGCAAAAACCTTGTGCCTAAACCACCGGCTAAAATTACTGCTTTTTTTACTTTCATATTATTTTCTTCTTTCTAATTTTATTTTACATCCTTTTTCTAAAATGAGAATATCCCCGCGCGAAACTTTTGTTGTCAAAAGGAAATCAGCAATTGTGTCATTAACTTTTTCAACAATTGCTCTTTTTAAAGCTCGAGCACCAAAAACAGGATCAAAACCAATTTGAGCCAATTCTTCAATGGCTGATTCTTCAACTTCAAAAACAATTCCCTTTTTCTCAAGAATTTTTTTAAGTTGCCCTAAAAGAAGTTTAGTAATTTCTTTTAATTCATTAATTGAAAGTGGTTTAAAAACAATTATTCCATCAAAACGATTCAAAAATTCTGGTTTAAAATAAGGGGCAAGTTTTTCCTTAACTAAAATTTCTTTTATCTCATCAATACTTTTCCCCGCTCTTAACTGCTCACAGACCCAATCCGAACCAGCATTCGATGTCCCAATTAAAATTAAATTGGTAAAATCAACTGTCCTTCCACTCCAATCAGTTAATCTTCCATCATCCATCACTTGTAAAAACAAATTCAAAACATCAGGATGAGATTTCTCTATCTCATCTAAAAGAAGAAGAGTAAAAGGATTCTTTCTTACCGCTTCAGTTAAAATCCCTCTTGGTTCTCTTGAATCACCAATTAATCTGCCAACTGCCTCTTTTGTCTGAAATTCACTCATATCAAGACGAATCATTTTCTCTTCAGAACCAAAATAAATCTCAGCAATTGTTTTGGCTAATTCTGTTTTCCCAACACCAGTTGGACCTAAAAACAAAAGATTAGCAATTGGTCTTTTTATTTCTCTTAATTCCATCCTCGCTCTCTTAATTGCCTGAGCAACCGCCTTTACCGCTTCCTCTTGATCAATAATTCTTTGATGAATCATTTTCTCAAGATTCAAAAGAAGTTCTGCTTCACTTTTACTTATTTTTTCTGGTGGAATACCTGTTTTTTTCGCCACCAATTCTGAAACATCATCTTTTAAAACAAAACCTCCTTTCCCCTTTTTATTTTTCACATAAACCGCTGCTTCTTCCAAAAGAGAAATCATTTTTTCTGGAAAAAATCTCTCATGAATATATCTTTTTGCTAAATCATAAGCAGCTTCAATTGCCTGATAAGAGAAAAATACTTTGTTTTTTGCCTCAATTCCCGCTACTTTTGCCTCACAAATAATAATTGAGTTATTTTTATCTGGTTCTTCAACTTTAACTTTTGAAAGTGCTTGTCCTAAAGAGGTTGTTTCTAAATATTTTTCATAATCACCTGAAATTGAAGTGGAAAGAAGGGGGAAAAGCTTTTTTTCAACCGCTTCCGCTAAAATTTCGGAAATATCTAGTTCACCAGCGGTTGTTTTTATACCAACTAAATTATGAATATCTTTAATAAAAAGAACAATATTCCCCGCCCGAACAATTTCTGAAATAATCATTTGAATCCTTCTTTCTATTTCACCTGGTGCCTCTGCCCCAGCGACTAATTTTCCAATTGATAAACTAACCAATCTTTTATCAGATAAAATTTTTGGCACCTCTTCAGCCACCATTTTTCTCGCAATTCCTTCAATAATTGAAGTCTTACCAACACCAGGTGGCCCAACCAAAACAACAGCATTTTTCCCACCCTCTAAAATTCTAAAAATTTCTTCAATTTCTTTCTCTCGATCAAGACAAACCGATAAATAACCCATTTTTGCCAATTGTGTTAAATCTGAAGAAAAGGCATCTAAAAATGGAGTCGCTACCGCTGTCATGGCAATGTTCATTGTCCCCTTTCCTTTAATTGAAGCACCATAACTTAATTTTTGCCAATCTTTTCTTATTTCATCATAAACTTCTTTCCAAACAATTACATTTGAAACATCGCTTGGTTTAATTTCAAAATAATCAAGAATTGATTTAATTAAATCAAGAGAGGAAAGAGAAGAAAAAACTTCTAAGGGGGAAACTTCCTCTTTCTTTTTTAAAGAAGCAGAAAGGAAAGATTGAATTAATATTTTTTTTGTTTCAGTTGAAAAAACTTGAGAAGAAAAAAGAGGATAGTTTGGAACTTTTGACAACTCCTCAGTAATTTTTTCTTTAAGTTTTTGCCAAGAAAGTCCTAATCTTGTTCCAACAATTGCTCCTTCAGGAGAGGAAAGAATGGCAATAAAAAGATGGATCGGCTCAATCAAAAAATGATTCAATCTTTTTATCAATTTATAACTTTTAACAATTACTTCTTCTAATGACTTACTCAAAAAATCATTAACATTAATTTTCTCTTTTGTTTCAATTGCCTTTTTTAAAGAAATTTTTTCTTCTTTTTTCTGTTTTAGATAGATTAAGAAAAGAAGAAGGATCAAAGAAAACCAAAACCTTCTCATTAAAAGAGCTCTTCCTAAATCAAAAAGGGAAATTTTTTTAAAAAATTCAAATTGGAAAATTGCCTGAATTAAAGAAAAAAATCCTAAGATAATAAAAATAATGAAAATAAATTTAATAATTTTTGAAAGAATCTTTTTTATTTTTGAAACAATCAATTGAAAAGAGGAAATCTCCCGATCAAAAAAGATAATTTTCCCAAAAGAAACAGCCCAAATACCAGTTCCTAAACAAGTTGGACAAATTTTCCCATCTTTCTCACCAAAACCTAAACAATCCTGACAAAAAATAAATTGTTGATCTTTGTTCATATTATTCCTTGATAAAGAAAATAGTGACAATTGTTATTAAAATTACAAATTATTTCATAGATAATAATTACTGGCAAAAAAAGATAAATCAGAAAAATGAGAAAAAGAATAAGAAAAACAAGAAAGGTCTTCAAAAAAATAAGAAAAAGATGAATTAATCTCATGAAAAAACTAATAATTCTTCCTTCACGAGAGTAGTCTCCATACATTGGCTTTCCTAAATTGGCAATCAAAATTTTCAAAACAAAAGGTGGAGAAATTTCTTTTAAGGTAGAGAGTAAAGATTTAAAAAATTTTACTAAACCTTTTGAATACCAGAAAATTGGAAAATATAAAATTGAAATAATTGGTTCAAGGATAAATTCTTTAAAAATAACATCCATATTTTTAGATTAAATTTTTAAAAAAATTTTTTGTTGAATAATGGCCAAAATCAAATTTATTAACCAATAAAAAACCAAACCAGAAGGTAAACTCATCCCAATTAAAATGGTTAAAATGGGCATCATATAAATCATTTGTTTATTTATTATCGCCATCATTGACTCATCTTTTACTCCCTTATTTTTAGCAACAGTTGAAGGTGGTTTTTTTACTGAAAACATTTTTGATTGAAAATATTGAACAACTCCAGTAATTAAAGCAAGGAAAAAATTTTTTTCTCTTAGATTTAAAAAACCAAAAGCAATCGGATTAAGCTTTCCTGGATTAAAAATAAAAGGGTAAAGGGGTAAATTTTCTTCTAAAATTCCACTTCTGAAAACCTGATAGACAGCAATTAAAATTGGAAATTGAATAAGAAAAGAAAGGCAAGAAGAAAAAGGATTAACTTTATTGATTTTGTAAAGTTTAATCATCTCCTCGGTCATTTTTTTCTGATCATTAGCAAATTTTTTTCTAATTTCTTTTATCTCTTCCTGAATCTTTTGTAAAGATTTTTGGGTTTTAATTTGAGAAAGGGAAATTGGATATAAAATAATTCTTAAAAGAAGGGTTAAAAAAAAGATCGATAAACCAAGATCATGAAAGGCAATACTGTTATAAAAAATAACTAAAAGATTAAGTAATGGTTGATAGAAAATGATGTTAAATATTTGACCCATAATTTTAAATTAATGTTACCGCTTTTACTTTATCATCTTTCTCTTTAAACCTTATTAATCTTACTCCCTGAGAAACACGACCTAAAAGAGGAACACTTTTTAAAGGAATTCTTAGAACCTGTCCTTTAAGTGAAGCAATCAAAATTTCTTTTTTTGGTTCTTTTTCATCAACTAAAAGAGCTTTGACTAAATCCCCTGTTTTTTTATTAATTTTATGAACCTTCATTCCATGACCCGCTCTTTTTTGTTTTCTAAAAGAAGAAAGAAGGGAAAATTTACCAAATCCATTTTCAGTAATAGTGAAAATTCTTGTTTTATTTAATCTATCTTTTGAAACCGTTTCTAAATCAACAACTTCATCAGAAGGAGAAAGTTTTATTCCTTTTATTCCTTTTGCTTCTCGAGAAAGTTTTTTAACTTCTTTTTCGGAAAACATTATAAATTGTCCTTTCAAACTAACAAGAATAATTTCATCAGTTGATGAAATTGGTTTAACAGAAACAACTTGATCATCTTTTTTTAAATTGATAGTTAAAAGACCACTCTTTCTTATATTTTCAAAATTCTTTTTCTCAATTTTCTTAATCCATCCTTCCTTTGTCACCAAAACAAAAAACTCTTTTTCTTTCTCAACTGATAAAAGAGCTGAAACTTTTTCATTTTCAGAAAGGGAAAGAAAATTAACAATTGGCTCACCCATTGTTGTTTTTCCTTTTTCTGGAATTTTGTAAGCCTTTAATTTAAAAACCTTTCCTTTGTTAGTAAAAAATAAAATGTCGGAAACTGTTGAAGTAAAAATTAACTGAGAAAGAGTATCATTTTCTTTTGTTTTAATAGCTAATGTCCCAATCCCTCCCCTTTCTTGAACTTTAAATGAAGAAGGAGAAATTCTTTTAAGATACCCTTCATTGGTCAAAATAATAACGGTTGGTTCTTCAATAATTAAATCTTCTTCTTTAAACTCGGTGATTTTTTCTTTAACAATTTGAGTTCTTCTTTGATCACCAAATTTTTCTTTTATTTCCTCAAGTTCTTTAATAATTAAAGAAAGAATTTCTTTTGGATCAGATAAAATAGATTCTAAAACCTTTTTTCTCTCTTTTAATTTTTTAAGTTCTTCAATTACTTTCTCTCTTTCTAAACGGGAAATTTGCCAGAGTCTTAACTCTAAAATGGCTAAAGCCTGCTGTTCAGAAAGTTTTAATCTTTTCAAAAGATTGACTTTGGCTGTCTCCTTGTCTTTTGCTTCTTTAATTATTTTAATGACTAAATTAAGATTATTTAAAGCGATATTAAATCCTTCTAAAATATGAATCCTTTCATTAACTTTCTTTAGCTCCCAACTTGTTCTTTTGAAAATAACATTTTTCCGATGATTAAGATAACTTTCTAAAATTTCTTTTAAGGAGAAAGATTTTACCAAAAGACCATCAGATAAGGCTAAAAAATTAAAATAGAAAGATGTTTCAAGAGGGGTAAAAGCAAAAAGACGATTCAGGACTTTTTCTGGTCTCAGTTCCCCTTTTAAATCAATAACAATTCTTATTCCCTCTTTATCAGAAAGATCATAAACATCTTTAATCCCTTCTATTTTTTTCTCAGAAACTAACTGAGCAATTTTTTCCAAAATAACATTTTTACTCACTAAATATGGAATTTGACTCACTATTATTTGCGGTGTCCCCTTTTTACTTTGAACAATTTCTGTTTTTGCTCTAACAGTAATTTTCCCTTTTCCAAAATTATAAAGTTCCTCTAAGTTTCCATCGTCAATGATAATTCCACCGGTTGGAAAATCTGGACCCAAAATATATTTCATTAAATCAGATGTCTTTGCTTTTGGATTTTTAATTAAGTAAATTAAAGCGTCACAAACTTCAGTAAGGTTATGAGGAGGAATGTTGGTTGCTACTCCAACAGCAATTCCCGTTGTTCCGTTAATTAAAAGATTTGGGATTTTTGCTGGTAAAACAACTGGTTCGTTTAATGTTCCATCATAATTTGAAACAAAATCAACTGTTTCTTTTTCTAAATCAGTTAACATTTCTTCACCAATTTTTGAAAGTCTTGCTTCAGTATAACGCATCTGGGCTGGTGGATCATCCAAACTTCCAAAATTACCTTGTCCTTCAATTAAGGGATATCTTAAAACAAAGTTTTGGGCCATTCTGACTAAACTTTCATAAATAGCTGCATCACCATGAGGATGAAATTTCCCCATCACTTCACCAACAATAGCCGCTGATTTTCTAAATTTTGCTGAAGAGGTTAATTTTAATTTCCAAAGGGTATAAAGAATTCTTCTTTGAACAGGCTTTAAACCATCACGAACATCAGGTAAGGCTCGTGAAACAATAACACTCATGGCATAATCTAAATAAGAATCTTTCACTTCATCCTCTAAACGTCTTTCCTCTATTTTTTCAGAAAAGGAATCATTTTTCTTCATATTTTTCTTTATTTATTGAACTATTAACATATTCTAAAACCCTTTCTTTTAATTTTTCAATTTCTTCATTAGTCAATTTTGTTGAAGGTTGTTGATTTATTTCTTTCAAAATTTGAGAAAATTTTATCTCTTTAATTTTTTTAGAAAATTCTTCAAATTTATTAATTAAAGTTGAAAATAGTTCTTCGTTTTTTAAATCAATTTTTTCTCTTTTTGGAAAAATTCTATAAAAAATCTGCCAAAGAACTAATATTAAAATGAAAGCAACAATTGTCAAAAACCATATTTTTTTCTCATTTTTCATAGTCTTTGACTATAAATTTTTAAAGGAACGAATTCTACTTTTTCTTTTTTAATCTCCTTTTTTTTAATTTTAAATTTTTCCAAGGGTTCTTTTTTAAAGCCGAATTCTTTGAAAAGAAGATTTAAATCTTTCTCTTTCTGCCAACAAGAAGGAATAATAATACTTGGCTCAATTTTATTAATCAATTCTAAATTATCTTTGAAAGAAACTGGGAAAATAAGAATGTCAACCTCACCCAATTTTTCTATTTCTTCATCAGTTAAATTTTTGGAAATTTCTCCTAAAAAGCAAATCTTAATTTCTTCAGCTTCAATTTTATAAATTGTTTTTAAAATTTCTTTTTCAAAATGAGGAAAACCAAAAATGAAAATATCTTTTATTTCATATTCACCAGGATTTAAAATAAAAAAGTTTTTTTCAGAACTTTCTTCAATCTTTTCTGGTTTTTCTGAAAAAATAACTATTGATGAGGTAATCTTTGGATTTTTAAAACCATCTTTTTGGGGTGAAAAAGGATCGGTTAAAATATCTGCTTCTTGGAAAATTATCTTAAAACATGTTTTTCCATACCAAACGATTTGCATATTTTTAAATTTTATCAACTCTTTACTTATTTGTCAAAACCTGTTATAATTTTAAATTATGAAAAAGAAGAAAGAATTAATAAAACAACCAAAGTTTCAAATTAAGGTTGGAGATATTGTTGAGGGAGAAGTCATTAAAATAAAAAGGGGAGAAATCTGGGTTGATTTAAATGGTTTAGCCACTGGTGTTATCCATAAAAATGAATTTAATGAAGAAAAAAAGGTAAAGTTAGGAGAAAAAATTAGGGCAAAGGTAATTGAAGAGGAAAATGAGGAGGGATTAATTGAACTTTCCTTAAAAGAAATCTCTTCTTTAGAAATTTGGGAAAATTTAAAAAAGATTAAAGAAAGTGGAGAAATAGTTAAGGTAAGGGTAATTGATGCTAATCGGGGTGGACTAATTGTTTCTTTTAAAAACCTTTCTGGTTTTATTCCTTCTTCACAACTTGCCTCAAATCATTATCCTCAGGTTGAAGATAAAGATAAAGAAAAAATATTAAGTCTTTTAAAGGGATTAGTTGGTCAAACTTTAGAAGTAAAAATTATTGATGTTGATGAGACAACAAAGAAACTAATTTTTTCTGAAAAAGAGGTTGAAATTGAAAAAAAGAAGTCATTTTTAGAAAAATATAAAATTAATGAAATAATTGAAGGAGAGGTGGTAGGAATTAATCCTTTTGGTGTTTTGGTTAAAATTGATAATCAAATAGATGGTTTTATTCATATTTCAGAACTTTCTTGGCAAAAAGTTGATGAGATAAAAAATTTTGTGAAAATTGGAGAAAAAATCAAAGCAAAAATAATTTCAATTGATAATTCAAAAATTTATCTTTCCATAAAAAGATTAACCAAAGATCCTTGGCAAGAAATAGAAAGAAAATACCAAGTTGGCAAAAAAGTAAAGGGGAAAATTTTAAAAATTACTCCTTATGGTGTTTTGGTTGAAATAGAAAAAGGAATTCAGGGATTAGCTCATATTTCTGAAATTCCTCAAACCCTTTTCAAAAATAAAAAAATAAAGGTTGGTGAAATTTTAAATTTTAAAATAATTTCTTTGGAACCTGAAGACCATCGATTGGGTCTTTCATTAAAATAATTATGAAATCATTGATTAAAAATTTTTTAATTCTTCTTATTATCTTCCTTATTATCAGTGGGATTTTTACTCTTTTGGGTTCGCCTTTTGAAAAAGAAAAGGAAATAAATTTAAATGAATTTATTTTGCTTTTAAAAGATAAGAAAATAAAAAGCATTGTTGTTGAGGAAAATAAAATAAATTTGCTAACCGAGGACAATAAAAGATTGTTTTTCTTTAAGGAAGAAAAAGAAAGTTTATCATCTTTACTCTCTTACTATCAAATTGATCCAGAACTTTTAAAAGATGTTTCAATTGTTATCAAGCCAACAAGTAAACAAAATGTTTGGCTTCAAGTTCTTATTTCAACTATTTTACCTTTAATTTTAATTATTGGTTTCTTTTATTTTTTTATTCGCCAAATAAGGGGTGGAGCACAAGAAACTTTTCGCTTTAGTGAAAGTCAGGCTCGAGAAATAAGGCCAGGTGAAACACCAAAAGTAACTTTCAAAGATGTAGCTGGTGTTAAAGAGGCAAAAGAAGAACTAAAAGAAATCGTTGAATTTTTAAAAAATCCAAAAAAATTCACTGCTTTAGGAGCAAAAATTCCGAAAGGGGTTCTTCTTTTAGGACTCCCTGGAACAGGGAAAACACTTTTAGCCAGAGCGGTGGCTGGTGAAGCAAATGTTCCCTTTTTCCATATTTCAGGTTCTGAATTTGTTGAACTTTTTGTTGGTGTTGGGGCAAGTAGAGTCAGGGATCTCTTTAGAAAAGCAAAAAGGGCTGCTCCAGCCATTATCTTTATTGATGAAATCGATGCGGTTGGAAGAGTTAGGGGGGCGGGAATTGGCGGTTCCCATGATGAAAGAGAGCAAACATTAAATCAGATTTTGGTCGAAATGGATGGTTTTGAACCAAATATTGGTTTGATTGTTATGGCCGCAACCAATCGACCAGATATTTTGGATCCAGCTCTTTTAAGACCAGGAAGGTTTGATCGAAGAATAGTTTTAGACTTACCCGATGTCAAAGATCGAGAAGAAATTTTGAAAATTCATAGCCGAGGCAAACCTTTAGCAAAAAATGTTTCTTTAAGAAAAATTGCTGAAAGAACGCCTGGTTTTTCTGGGGCTGATTTAGCCAATGTGATGAATGAAGCAGCAATTTTAGCGGCGAGAAAGGGAAGAAATAAAATTACTGAAAAAGATATTCTGGAAGCAATTGAGAAAGTTTTGTTAGGACCAGAAAGAAAATCTCATATTTTATCTGAAAAGGAAAGAAAAATTGTTGCCTATCATGAAGCAGGACATGCTTTGGTTGCTCATTTTCTTCCAAATTGTGATCCGGTAAGAAAAGTTTCAATTATTCCCCGTGGGCCAGCTGCTGGTTATACTTTAAAATTACCAAAAAGAGATAAATATTTAAGATTTAAATCTGAATTTTTAGACAACATTTCAGCCCTTTTAGGTGGGTATGCAGCAGAGGAAGAAATTTTTGGTGAGGTAACAACCGGAGCAGCTAATGATTTAAAAGAAGCAACAGAATTGGCAAAAAAGATTGTTACTCAATTTGGCATGAGTGAAATTTTAGGACCAAGAACTTTTGGTGAACGTCACGAATTAATTTTTCTCGGAAGAGAGATTGCTGAACAAAAAGATTACTCTGAAAAAACCTCTCAAATTATTGATGAAGAGATTTCAAAAATTATCAATTCTTGCTATCTTAAAGCAAAGGAAATAATCAAAAATAAAAAAGATTATTTAGAAAAAATTGTTAAAAAACTTTTAGAAAAAGAAAGTTTGGAAAGGGATGAATTTTTAGAAATATTTAAATAATATGGTCAAAGAATCTTTAAAAGAATCCTTAAAAATTAGTTGGCAAAACCCTGGATTATGGTTTTTAGGCTTTCTTTCCACTTTATTTTTCATTCCCACTAATGAATTTTTATTTGTTTTCTCTTTCCCCCTTTCTTTATTTTTCCTTTATGAATTTAAATTAAAAGAAGGTTTTGCCGGTGAAAAAATCCCTTTCTTTTTGATTCTCATCATTTTTTTAATTTTTTTCTGCCTTATTTTTATTTCTGTTTTTTCTGAAGTCTTTTTGATTAATTTTATTAAAAGAAAAAAGAAGGAAGAAAGCTTAAAGGAAGTAGGTAGGGAAAGTTTAAAATTAACTGGTAAAATTTTTCTTTTAAAAATTTTTGTCGCCTTTCTTTTAATTTTCTTTTGGATTTTGTCCAATATTTTTTTAAAAAAATCAGATTCTTTTTTTGTTATCTTTTACATCTTTGTCTCCCTACTTTCTTTAGTTTTACTTTTTCTTCTTCGCTATCTTATTTTCTTTTTTGTTGTCGAAAAGAAAAAAATTTTATTAGCCATTAAAGATTCATTTTTAGTTTTAAAAGAAAATTTTTTAAAAACTATTGAAATGTCTTTTCTTCTTTTTCTCATTCTTTTTCTTTATACATTCATTTTCTCTATTTTTTTTGAAAGAGGAGCTTTTACTTATCCTTTAAGAGTTTTTAATTTTTTCTCCATCTATCTTTTTGGGAAAACAAGTTTTTGGCCGGGAATTATTTTCACCGCTCTTTTTATCATCCTTTTATCAATTTTTTCATCAGGATTTATTGCTGTTTATCAAATTGCCTCTTGGTTAATTTTGTTTTTAAAAATCCGTGAAAAAAGTGTGGAAAAAGTCTAAAAAATAAATATAAATAAAATTAAAAAGGTTTTTTCCACAACTTTTTCCACTTTATTTTTCTTTAAAAAGTTGATAAAATAGTAAATAAATCGTTTATTCACAGAATTAAGTTGCTTATTAAAATTATTAAGAAAATAAAATATGAAAGGGGTTTTTCTTCAGGAAAATTTAATTGAGGGGTTAAGAAAAGTTTCTCATTTAGCCAGTAAAGGGAAAACGAGTTTACCAATTTTAGAAAATATTCTTTTGAAAGCAGAAAAGGGATTACTTTTTTTTGTTTCAACTGATTTGGAAATAGCTATAGAAACATCAATTAGAGGAAGAGTAGAATCTTCTGGTTCATTTACTGTGCCAGCTGATATTTTCCTTTCTCACCTTCTTTATCTTCCTAAAGAATCTTTAAATTTAGAAGTAAAAGAAAATGAACTTATCTTAAAGTACAAAAATGGAGAAACGAAAATAAAAGGTTTACCAGCAGAAGATTTTCCTATCATTCCTCATCTTGAAAAAAAAGATGGAATTAAAATTTCTGGGAAAGAATTAAAAGAATCTCTTCGTCAAGTAATTGTTTCTTGTTCATCTTCTGAAATGAGACCAGAAATAAGTGGTATCCTTTTTAAAATAAAAGAAGAAAAACTCTTTCTTGTCTCAACTGATAGTTATCGATTAACAGAAAGATTTATTGAATTGAAAGAAGGATTGAAAAAAGAAAAAAGAATCATTGTTCCAATAAAAGCTTGCCAAGAACTTTTAAGGATTCTAGATGATGAAGATGTGGAAATGTTTTTCTCCGAAAACCAAATTCTTTTTTCTCAAAGTCAGACGAATCTAATTTCAAGAATTATTCAAGCAGAATTTCCTCGCTACGAGGAGGTAATTCCTAAAGTTTTTAGAACAAAAATTTTAATAAGTAAAGAGAATTTAATTAAGGGAATTAGAAGCATTTCTCCTTTTTCAAAGACAGGAATTAATGATATTTCTTTTGAGTTTTTCCCAGAGAAAGGTTATTTAATTTTATCTTCTTTAAATCCTCAAATTGGTGAAACAAAAATGAAAATTGAAGGAGAAATTACGGGTGAAAAAAATTCTTTATCTTTCAATTATCGCTATATTTTAGATGGTCTTTTGATTATGCCAACTGATGAAGTTAGTTTAGAAATAATTGATGATTCATCTCCAGCAGTTTTAAAACCATTTCCCGAATCAAATCTTTTATATCTTTTAATGCCAATTAAAACATAATTGACATTTATTTTTAAAATTTTATAATTTGAAAATATGTATCTTGTTCCAACAGTCATTGAAAAATCTCAATTTGGAGAAAGGGCCTATGATATTTATTCTCGGCTTTTAAAAGAGAGAATTATATTTTTGGGTGATGTAATTGATGATCATGTGGCTAATACAGTTATTGCTCAACTTTTATTTTTAGAATCAGAAAATAAGGATAAAGATATTAAACTTTATATCAACTCCCCTGGTGGTTCAGTGACAGCTGGATTAGCTATCTATGATACAATGCAATATATAAAACCCGATGTGGTGACAATTTGTGTTGGTTTGGCGGCAAGTATGGCTGCTGTCTTATTGGCCGCTGGGAAAAAAGGAAAAAGATTTGCTTTGCCAAATTCAGAAATAATGCTTCATCAGGTAATGGGTGGGGCTGAAGGTCAGGCAATTGATATAAAAATTAGAGCTGAACATATTCTAAAAGTAAGAGAAAAAATTAATAAAATCTTATCTTATCATACTGGTCAGCCACTTTCTAAAATAGAGAAAGATACTGATCGAGAATTTTATATGTCCGCAGAGGAAGCAAAAGAGTACGGAATTATCGACGAAATCATTAAGTAAATTTAAAAATTAAAATTAAATCTTTTAAAAGCCGAGAAAAAATCGGCTTTTTAATCATTAAATATATGGCATCATTTATTTCAATTTACCTTTTAATTGGGATAGTAATTGGGGCGGTGATTGGTTATTTTTTCAGAAAATTTGTTGTTGGTCGAATTTTTGAAGGGATAGAGAAGAAATTAAAAGAAATGGAAAGTAAAGCTTCTCAGAAAGCATCAGAGATTCTTATTTCTGCTAAAGAAGAGGCATTTAAAATTGTTGAAGATGCTAAAAGAGAAGAAAGGCAAAGAAAAAGGGAATTGAAAATGTTGGAGGAAAAATTAGAGAAAAGAAGATCGTTATTTGATAAAAAACTTTTAGAATTGGAAGAGATAAAATCAAAATTATCAAGTAAAGAGAAAAAACTTGAAGAAATGGAAAATGAATTGAGAAAGCAATTAACAGAAGTTAATAAAAAAATTCAAGAAATTTCTAAACTCTCTCCTGAAGAAGCAAAAAAAATCCTTCTTGAAAATATTGAAAGAGAAATGAAGGAGGAAATTTTGGAAAGAATTAGAAAATTGGAAAAAGAAGGAGCGGAAGAAATAGAAAGAAAGGCTCAAAACCTTTTAACTTTAGCTATTGAAAGATGTGCTTTAAAGGTTTCAGCTGAAAAAACAACCTCAACTGTTTCTTTACCATCAGACGAAATTAAAGGAAGAATAATTGGTCGAGAAGGGAGAAATATCAGAACAATAGAGGCATTAACTGGAGTTGAAATTATAATTGATGATACACCCCAGGTAGTAACCATCTCTAGCTTTTCACCAATTAGAAGAGAATTGGCAAAAAGATTACTTGAAAGATTAATTGCTGATGGAAGAATTCAACCGGCAAGAATTGAAAGATTTTTTGAAGAGGTTAAAAATGAACTTTCTGAGGAAATTAAAAAAAGGGGTGAAGAGGCTGTTTATAAATTGGGAATTGTTGGTTTACCAGATGAAATTATTAGACTTTTGGGTCGTCTTTATTATCGAACAAGTTATGGACAAAATGTTTTAATGCATTCTATTGAAGTGGCAACTTTATCTGAATTAATTGCTTCTGAATTAAAAGCCAATGTTTCTGTGGCAAAAAAAGCCGGCCTTTTACACGATATTGGTAAAGCAGTTGATCAAGAAATGGTTGGGACACATCCAGAAATTGGGAAAATGATTGCTGAAAAATATAATTTACCTGAAGAAATAATTATTCCAATTGCTACTCATCATGATGATAGACCAGCAACCCTTGAAGCAATTATTGTTAAAGTTGCTGATGCTATTTCTGGTTCAAGACCTGGAGCAAGGATAGAAAGTTATGAAAATTATCTTAAAAGATTAGAAGAATTGGAAAGAATTGCTTCTTCCTTTCCTGGCGTTGAGAAAGCTTATGCTATTGAAGCAGGAAGAGAGGTGAGGGTTTTTGTTAATGCTGAAGAAATTGACGATTTAAAAGTATTTAAATTAGCAAAAGAAATTGCTGAAAGAATAGAAAAAGAAGTTCAATATCCTGGTCAAATTAAAGTTAATGTCATTAGAGAAAAAAGAGTCATTGAATACGCTTCCTAAATTTATGCTTAAAGTTTTATTCTTTGGTGATATTGTTGGTGAAATTGGTCAAAAGGCAATTTTGAAAATTCTTCCTTTTTTGAAGAAAAAGTATCAACCAGATTTAATTTTGGCTAATGGAGAAAACTTGCCTCACGATTTGATAAAAAAAAGATTATTAAAGTTGAAAAATAAAGGGATCAATTTTTTTACTTTAGGTAATCACCTTTTTCCAAGAGAAATTTTTGATGATGAAGAAATAAAAGAGATATTGATTAAACCAGCAAATTTTAAAGAAGAGATTGGAAATGGGTATAAAGTTTTAAATGTTGATAATAAAAATTTAATTTTGGTTATCAATTTATTAGGCAGAACTTTTATTGATGAAAATATTAAATCGCCATTTGAAAAACTTGATGAAATTCTTAAATTATTTGAAGGGAAGAAATTGTCAGCCATTTTAGTTGATTTTCATGCCGAAGCGACATCAGAAAAAAATGCTTTTGGTTGGTGGGCTGATGGAAAAGTGAGTGCTGTTTTAGGAACCCATACTCATATTGGAACAATTGATTTTAAAATTTTACCAAAAGGGACTGCCTATATTACTGATGTTGGGATGGTTGGGGCAAAAAATTCAGTGATTGGAGCAAAAAAAGAAAGTTCTTTAAGATTATTTTTAAATCAAACTTCAGATTCTTTTAAAATTGAATTTTTTAAAAAAGGGGAGGCAATAATTAATGGTGTTTATCTTGAGATAAATCCAAAAACAAAGAAAGCAGAAAAAATTGAAAGAGTTGATTATCAAACAAAAGTTTGATAAAATAATTTATATGGCTAAAGAATTAAAAAGTGAAAAAATTAAAGCGGCTGAAGAAGCAATTAAACAGATTAAAGAGAGATTTGGTGAGGGAGCAATCATGAAATTGGGGGAAGCAAAGAAAATGGAAGTTGAGGTAGTTCCAACAGGTTGTTTTTCTTTAGATTTAGCTTTAGGAGTTTTAGGAGTTCCAAGGGGTCGGATAATTGAAATTTTTGGTGAGGAATCTTCTGGGAAAACAACTTTGGCCTTACACATTTTAGCCGAGGTTCAGAAACAAAAAGGAATCGCTGCTTTTGTTGATGCTGAACATGCCCTTGATCCAGAATATGCAAAAAAGATTGGAGTTAAAGTTGAAGATCTTTTAATCTCTCAACCCGATACTGGTGAACAAGCTTTAGAAATTGTTGAAACATTAACGAGATCAAATGCGGTTGATGCCATTGTCATTGATTCAGTTGCTGCTTTGACTCCTAAAGCAGAAATTGAAGGAGAAATGGGTGATCAATTTATCGGTCTTCAAGCAAGATTAATGAGTCAGGCTCTAAGAAAATTGGCAGCGGTTGTGGCTAAAACAAAAACAATTGTTATTTTCTTGAATCAAACAAGACAAAAAATTGGTATGATTTTAGGATCACCAACGACCACCACTGGTGGGACCGCTTTAAAATTTTATTCCTCAGTAAGAATTGAACTAAAAAAAGTTGGTCAAATTAAGAAAGGAGATGAAACTATTGGTAATCGAATTAGAGCTAAAGTTGTAAAGAACAAAGTCGCTCCACCATTTAAAACCGCTGAATTTGATATTCTTTACAATGAAGGAATTTCAGTGGCTGGTGATTTGCTTGATCTTTCTACTTCTTATGGAATAGTTAAAAAAAGTGGCAACACCTTTTATTTTGGAGAGCAAAAACTTGGTGTTGGTCGTGAACAAGCAAGAGAATTTTTAAAGAACAATCCAGCCCTAATGGAAGAAATTAAGAAAAAAATTTTAGAAAAAATAAAAGAGGAAGAAAAAGGGAAATAAATGGAATTTAATAAAAAAAAGTTAGAAATTTTTACCCTTCCAGTAATCTTTATTTTAATAATTGCTGGATTTATTTTTTTTGAAATTTTTAAAGACCAAAGAGAAGAAAAGATGAGAATTGATTTTAAAAAACTAAACAATCAGGAAAGAAAATATCTAAAGGATGGCTATGAAGCACTTTTTCAAATAAAATTGATGGAAAAAGAATTAAAAAATTTAGAAAAGAAAAATAAAAAAGATCAGGATTTAAAAAAGAAGATAGAAGATTTTAAGAAAAGAATTTTGGAAGAAAAAGATGTTTTCAAGATTGAAGAAATTTCTCAAGAAGTTTTTAATTCAGGACTTTGGGAAAGGATATACAAATTAGAATCTGAAAATTAAAAGTGCCCCCAGCAGGAATCGAACCTGCATCCTCAGCTTAGAAGGCTGATGTTCTATCCGTTGAACTATGGGGGCGTTTCTTAATTTTATTTTATTTTTTAAAAATGTCAAATTTTAGTTTTAAAATTCTTATAGATCTCTAAAAGTTTTTTTGCCTGACTTTCAGCAGAAAAATTTTTAGCGATTTCTTTAGCATTTTTTGAAAATTCCTGGTGAAGCTTTTCATTTCTTAAAAGGGTTAAGACTTTTTCCGCGAAAAGCTTAGTTTCAAAAGGATAAACAGTAAAGCCATTTTTTTTATCAATTAACATCTGATCATAACAATCGTCTTTTAAAGCGACAATTGGCACGCCAAAATAACTGGCCTCAAGGATAATTAGCCCTTGAGTATCGGTTAAAGAAGCGAAAAGGAAAAGATAGCTTCGACGATAAAATTTTATTACCTCCTCCCAAGCAATTCTGCCAGTAAAAATAACCCTTGATTCTATTTTATATTTTTTCACTTTTTCTTTTAATTCATTTAATAAATTTCCCTCACCAATTAAAACAAAATAAACATTTTTTTCTTCCTGATAAATCTTTAAAAAGGCATCCAAAAGAAAAGGGACATTTTTTTCTTTTGTCAATCTTCCAACGTAAAGAAGAATTTTTGAATCTTCTTTAAGATTATACTTTCTTAATAATTCAGAATCTTTCTCTTGAACTTTTTCCATCTTATTAAAATCAATTCCGGTTGGGCAAACAAAAATTGGTTTTTTAATCCCATAATCAATTAACAATCTTTTCATTTTATAAGAGGGGGCAATTAATGCAGAACAAGAATTGCCAAAAATTTTTAAATAAAACTTCATTAGATTTGGGAAAATTTTATTTTCTTTAAAGAGCCAATATTTAGCATACTCCGGATAAAGAATGTGGGAGGTATAAAAAAGGGGAACCTTTAATTTTCCAGCTACAATTTTTGCTAAAATTCCTGCTGAAAATGGAGTATGGGCATGAATTATCTCTAATTTTAAATTCACAATTTTTGAAATATCTTTAAAATTAAAAAGCATTAATCTATTTTCCGGACTTTTTATTAAACGAATTGAAGGAAAGCGGAAAACATTTTTTTCTTCTTTAATCTCTTTTGAAAATTTTGGACAGAAAATAAAAACCTCCTGACCAAGTTTTTCTAATTGGTTTTTAAAAGTTTCAATTGAGATTTCTGTGCCAAAAGTAACTGGTAAATAAGTATCAGTAAAAAAGCCTATTCTCATATTTTTATTTTAACATTTTCTTTACTTTTGACAAAATTTTATTTTTTTGTTAATCTTTATAAACTATGGCAGTTAAAAAAGAAGAGAAAAAAGAAATTCAGAAAGAATACGGCCTTCATGAGAAAGATACCGGCTCAGTTGAAGTTCAAATAGGTCTTTTAACTAAAGAAATTGAAGAATTGGTTAAACATTTAGCTACTCATCGTCATGATTTTCCAGCAAAGAGATCTCTTTTAAGAAAAGTGGCTAAAAGAAAAAGATTGCTTCGTTATCTTGAAAGAACCAACAAGAAACAATACGAGAAGATTCTTAAAAAATTAAAAGGCAAATAGAATTATGGTAATTTATAAATCACAAAGAGTTGGCGTTTTTGTTGATACTCAAAATATTTATCATTCCGCCAAAAACTTATATGGAGCAAGAGTAAATTTTTCTAAACTTTTACAAGAAGCGGTTAAAGGAAGACAATTGATTCGGGCCATTGCCTATGTGATTCGTTCAAAAAGCTTAGAGGAGGAAGCATTTTTTGAAGCATTAGAAAAGCAGGGCTTTGAAGTAAAAATGAAAGATCTTCAAATTTTTTTTGGCGGAATGAAAAAGGCAGATTGGGATGTTGGCATTGCTGTTGATGCTATAAAAATGGCTGATAAATTGGATACAGTTGTTTTAGTTTCTGGTGATGGAGATTTTTTACCTTTAGTTAATTATTTAAAAGAAAATAAAGGTTGTCGGGTTGAGCTGATGGCTTTTAAAGAAACAACTTCTTCAAAATTAATTGAAGCGGTTGATTATTTTTTTGATTTATCTTCTCAAAAAAGAAAATTTTTAATTAAAAAATATGAATGAAAGATTTGAAATGAAAGAAAAAAAATTTGAGAAATTGTCGGAAAAAGAGAAATTAAAAAGATTATGGGCAACTCTTTTTATTAGAGCAGCTGAGGAAAAATTTGATGATGTTGAGAGAGAAAAAGATGATCCGGATACAATTCTTGAAAAAGTTAATTTAAAATTAGATGAATTTAGAAAATGGCTAAAAGAGAGCAAATTTAAATGGGCAGTTCATGGGAAAAAATTTTCTTTAGCCCAAAAAGATATTGATGTAAAATTTTCTTTATGGCTTTTGAAAAAAGCAGGCCTTAATATAGAAGATTTAGTTGAAGTTCCTATTGGAGAGGAAGCGAAAGAAAACAGGATCAACATTGATTTTGGCGGAATTTTCGGCATTAAAATTCCTTCTTTAAAAGAGGTTAAAACCAACAAAACAGTGATTATTGATCATCATCCTAAAATGACAAAAGTTGATGAAGAATTAAATTTAACAGAAGAAGATTATCAATTGCTTTTAAAAACTAGCGCCTCTCAAATGATTTTTGAAGGCCTTGACTCTTTAGGCCTTTTTAAAGAGGAAGAAAGAGAAGCAATTTCAAAAATGATTGAATTTATTACCTTTATGGATAACAAAAACTACCCTTCTCAGCATAATTTAAAAACTTTTAAGGAAAGTTGGCAGACTGTTTTAGGACTTTATCAATATATTTCTCCTGATAAACTTTTAGAATATTTTAAAAAAGGGAAAAAACCAACGGAAATTTTATCCAAAGAAGAAATGAAGGAATTGGGATTAATTTATAAAAATAAGAAAACTGGAGAAATTATAGATAAATCGAAAGAAAGAAAAGAAATGATTGAGAAAGCTTTAAAAATGATTAAAAAATTGGAAAAAAATGGTTTTGTTGTTGAGACAAAAAATGGATTAAAATTTTTAGTTGATTATCTTAATGAAAGAAGAAAAGAAGGGATTCCTTTAAGAGTAGATGCTGTTTTTGCTTCAGGTTATGATGGGGTAATCGTCTATGATGAAAATAAAGAAAGTTATTTTATTAATTTACACCCAGAATTACCTCATCAGCTTAGAGTAAAAATAGAAGGCGGAATAAATGTTAGGGGTAAAATGTTTATTCGCGATGCCTCAGATAAAGAACCATTAAAAGTTTCATTAAAAAAAATTCTTGAAGCAGTTGGTGTTGATTTCTCAAAATTAACTGATAACTTAAAAAAAGCGATTGAGAAAAATGAAGAATGGATGAAAATTTTAATTTTTGATGCCAGTCAAATTGAAAAAATTGATGATGAATGGCGATTAGGTAATGGGGTGATTGAAAACTTACCTCAAAATTTTCTTCCTCAAAAAGGAACAAAAATTTATTTAAGAAAAATTGATAAAAGAGAAAAAAACAAATATTTTCTTAAAGTAGTAAAGATTGAAGAAAAAAAAGCGGAGAAAGTTTTAAAATTTGTTGTTCCGATTAATAGAAAAAATGGTTCTTGGGAAGCAGAATTACCAAACGGATTGAAAGTAAAACTTCCTGAGGGAGAATATAATCCAAATCATTTTTATCAAATAGTCATTAAATTTAATCCTGATGGCAAAAATGAAATTTTAGAAATTTCAAAAAGAGGGAAAATAAAATAATATGGGGAAAATTTTTGAAAAAGAAATAGGTGGAAGAAAATTGGTGGTTAAAATTGGTGAATTGGCTAATCAAGCAAATGGAAGTGCTGTTGTTTCTTATGGTGAAACAGTTGTTTTAGCGACAGCGGTCATGGGTAATGAAGTAAAGGAAGCAGACTTTTTTCCTTTATTGGTTGATTATGAAGAAAGATTTTATGCCGCTGGGAAAATAAAAGGTTCTCGTTTTATTAAGAGAGAAACTCGACCGCCAGATGAAGCAATTTTAGCTGCTCGTTTAATTGATCGATCAATAAGACCTTTATTTGATCCAAATTTTAATCGCGAAGTTCAGGTAATTGTGACAATTTTATCCTGTGATCAAAAAAACGATCCAGATATAGTTGCTTTATACGCTGCCTCGATTGCTTTAGCTATTTCTGATATTTGTTGGGATGGACCAATTTCTGGTGTAAGGGTAGGAAGGATATTAGGTAAAGATGAGTTTATTTTAAATCCAACCTATGAAGAAAGAGAAAAATCTGATTTAGATTTAGTTGTTTGCGGGCCAGATGAAAGAGTAATCATGATTGAAAATCAATCTCAGGAAGTTTCAGAAGAAACAATTTTAAAAGCAATTGAATTTGGAGCAAAATATAATGCTCAAATTGTCGAATTTTTTAAAGAAATTCAAAAAATAGCTGGTAAACAAAAAATAGAGATCGTTAAGCAAAAATCAGAAGAAGATGAGAATTTAAAGAAAATAATCGATGATTTTTTTAAAAAAGAGGCAGAGAGATATCTTTTTGAGAAGCCACTTTTAACTAAAAATGAAAGATTAACGGCAGCTGAAAAAATTAGAGAAAGAATTTCCCAAATTTTAATTGAGAAAAATTTTAGTCGGGAAAAAATAGAGAAAGCAAAAAATGAAATTAATAAGTTAATTTATAAATTGATTAGTGACAATATTTTAGAAAAAGAAAGAAGAATTGATGGTCGAAAATTAGATGAAATTAGACCTCTTTTTGCTGAAGTTGGGATTTTACCCAGAGTTCATGGTTCAGCTATTTTTCAAAGGGGTGAGACCCAAGTTTTATCAACAGTAACCCTTGGTTCCCCAGGAATGGAACAATATCTTGATACCATGGAGGAGACAGGTAGAAAAAGGTTTATGCACCATTATAATTTTCCTCCTTTTTCAGCCGGCGAAGTTTCACCTTTAAAACCAGTTGGTCGGAGAGAAATTGGTCATTCCGCTTTGGTGGAAAGAGGGTTATTACCTCTTATTCCAGATAAAGAAAGCTTTCCTTATACAATTCGTGTTGTTTCAGAAGTTTTATCTTCAAATGGTTCAACTTCCATGGCTTCAGCCACTGCCTCATCTTTAGCTTTAATGGATGCTGGGGTACCAATTAAAAAACCAGCAGCGGGAATTGCTATTGGTTTGGCTTCAGAAGGGGATAAAAATGGAATTAAGAGATTTAAAACTTTTGTTGATCTTCAAGATTTAGAAGATGGACCAGGTGGGATGGATTTTAAAATTATTGGAACAAGAGATGGAATCACCGCTATTCAAATGGATACAAAGACCTATGGCCTTTCTTTTGAAATTATTGAAAAAGCTTTAAAAATGGGTAAAGAAGCAAGATTTAAAATTTTAGATTTTACTGACAAAATTTTAAGTAAACCAAGAGGAAAAGTTTCTCCTTTTGCTCCTAAAATAGCTTCTTTTAGGATTGATCCTAAAAAAATTCGTAATGTTATCGGTCCGGGTGGGAAAGTGATTAATGAAATCATTGCTGAAACCGGTGTGACAATTGATATAGAACAGGACGGACTTATTTTTGTTACCTCCCCTTCAGAAGAGTCATTAAACAAAGCCTGTGTTTGGATTAAAGATTTGGTTAAAGAGATAAAAGTTGGTGAAGTTTTTCAAGGAAAGGTTAAAAAAATTGTTAATTTTGGTGCCTTCATAGAACTTTTCTCTGGCGAAACAGGCTTACTTCATATTTCAGAAATTGCCCCGTTTAGGATAAAGGACCCCTCAGAAATTTTACAGATTGGTGAAATTATTCCGGTTAAAATTATAAAAATAGATGAGTTGGGAAGGATTAGTTTTTCTTTAAAAAGAGTAGTTGGTAAAGATTTTTATCAAAAAAGAAAAAAGCAACATGAATCAAATTAAAAAAATTATTTTAAAATTAATTCGACTTTATCAAAAATTTCTTTCTTTAGATTCTGGTTGTTTTCCATTTTTCTCTATCTTTTTCTACCATTGTCGATTTTATCCAACCTGTTCAGAATATGCTTATCAGGCAATTTCAAAATATGGAGTTTTAAAGGGTGGAATTAAGGCTATTTTAAGAATTTTAAGATGTCATCCATTTTCAAAGGGAGGTTATCATCCATTAAAATAATAATATGTCTCCAAAAAGAACATATCAACCAAAAAAAAGAAGAAGGAAAAAGGTTCATGGGTTTTTGAAAAGAATGAGAACGAAATCTGGGAGAAATGTCTTGAAAAGGAGAAGAAGAAAAAAGAGAAAGAGATTAACTGTTTAAATTATGCTTAAAAAGCCATATCGGTTAAGGAAAAATAAAGAGATAAAAAAGGTTATTGAAAATGGCCTTTCTGTTTTTAATAAAGAGATCGGGATTAAATTTATTAAGAACAATCTTTTAAATTCACGTTTTTGTTTTATTGTTTCCTCAAAAATTGATAAAAGAGCGACAGTGAGGAATAAAATTAAAAGAAGATTAAGGGAGATCATTCGTCAAAATTTAGAAAAGATTAAACCGGGTTTTGATATTGTTATTTTTGCCAAAGTTGGTATTAAAGACCTTGATTTTTTTCAGCTTAAGGAAAAATTAGAAAAACTTTTAAAAAAATCGAAATTGTTTAAGGCTGTGGATAACTTTTCTTGACTTTATTCTCTTTCTATTTATCATTTTATTGTCGCAATTTGGCCTTCATTTTTTATTTTTTAATAAATAAAAATTTGGCCGAATTTTTATATTTAATATGATGAAAAACAACTTCTTAAAAGAAATTGAAGAAAAATTAAAAAAAGAGAAAGAGGAAATAGAAGCTCAGCTTAAAAATTTAGGTGGCATGTCAGGAGTAAACAATACTTTTCCTATTGAATTTCCCAATTTTGGAGGTAAAGAAGACGAAAATGCTGACGAGGTTTCTATTTTTACTGATCGTCTTTCTTTAGGTGTTAATTTGGAGAAAAGACTTAAAGAAATTAATGATGCTTTATCAAAGATTGAAAATGGGACTTATGGCATTTGTGAGAAATGTGGAAGCAAAATTGATGAGAAAAGATTAAAAGCCTTTCCGACTGCTCGCTATTGTGTGAAATGTAAATAAAATCAATATGGAAGAGAAAAAAACGAATTTAGTGAGTTTTCTTCTCTTCTCTTTTATTTTTTTTATTTTTGATCGTCTATTGAAAAAAATTCTTTTTTTAAAAGAAGAATTTTTATTTTTTAAATTGATTCGTAATTATTACTTTGCTCTCTTTTTTAAAGAGAAAATTTTTTATTTTTTTATTTTTTTCCTTCTCATCTTGATCGTTTTTTTAATGGTTTTTTATTATCAAAGAAAAAATTTTTCTCATTTCCTCTTTCTTTCCTTTATTTTAATTGGTGGAATAAGCAATCTTTTAGACCGTCTTTTTTATGGATTTGTGATTGATTACTTTATCTTTTTTAATTTTTTTACTTTTAATTTAGCAGATTTGATGATTTTTTTAGGGGGTTTATTTTTTTTGATCAATCTTTTATAATTTATCTATGTTAGTCAAAATTCTTTCTGGAGCGGTTGTTGGTTTAAATCCAAAAATTGTTGAGGTTGAAGTAGATGTTTCTTTTGGTTTCCCTGGTTTTGAGATTATTGGTTTAGCGGATAAATCAATAGAAGAGGCTAAAGAAAGAGTTAAATTAGCCATTAAAAATTCTGGCCTTGAATTTCCTTCTCAGAAAAGATTGGTTGTTAATTTAGCCCCAGCTGATTTAAAGAAAGAAGGGCCAATTTATGATCTACCAATTGCTGTTGGGATTCTTTTTGCCTCCGGAAAAATTTCTTTAGATCTTTTACCAAAAAACTCTCTTTTTTTAGGCGAACTTTCCTTAAATGGAGACTTAAAGCACAGCAAAGGGGTTTTGCCTTTAGCAATTTTGGCCAAAGAGAAAAAATTTGATGGTATTTTTCTTCCTGAGGCAAATTTAAAAGAAGCGAGTTTAGTTAAAGGTCTTAAAATTTTTCCTTTAAAAAATCTTAAAGATCTCATCAATCATCTTTCTGGTTCTTCATTAATTTCACCAGTTGTTGGTAAAGGGATAAAAATAAAGGATGAAGAAAATTTTGATGTTGATCTTTGCTATATTAAAGGTCAGGAAAAAGCAAAAAGAGTATTAGAAATTGCGGCCGCTGGTGGACACAATCTTTTAATGTCAGGACCACCAGGAGCGGGAAAGACTCTTTTAGCCAAAGCAATCCCATCTATTTTACCTAAATTGACTAAAGAAGAAGTTTTAGAGGTAAGCAAAATTTATTCAATTGCTGGTCTTTTATCTGAAGAAAGGCCATTTATTTTTTCAAGACCGTTTCGTTCACCTCATCATACTATTTCTGATATTGCTTTAATTGGTGGCGGTCAGGTTCCCAAACCAGGAGAGATAAGTTTGGCTCATCGGGGTGTTTTATTTTTGGATGAATTACCAGAATTTTCCCGTCATGTTTTAGAAAGTTTAAGACAACCACTTGAAGAAGGAGTTATTACCATTTCCAGAGCAAAAGGGACAGTTACCCTTCCTGCTCGTTTTATTTTAGTGGCAGCGGAAAATCCTTGTCCTTGTGGTTATTTTAATGACCCTTTGAGACAATGTCTTTGTACACCAAGTCAAATTATTAAATATCATAAAAAAATTTCTGGCCCACTTTTGGATAGAATCGATCTTTATCTTGAGTTATCAAGAGTTGATTTTGAAAAATTATCTGATAAGAAAGAAGGTGAAACCTCAAAAGAAGTGAGAAAAAGAGTTGAAAGAGCAAGAAAGATTCAACTTCAACGTTTTAAAAAATTGAAAATTCTTACTAACAGTGAAATGGGACCGAAAGAAATAAAAAAATTCTGCCAAATTTCTTCAGAAGGAGAAAATTTATTAAAAGAGGCAGTTGAAAAATTTGCTTTATCAATCAGGGCTTACCATAAAATTTTAAAAGTTGCCAGAACCATTGCCGATTTATCTGAGAAAGAAAAAATATTGCCCGAACATATTGCTGAGGCAATTCAATATCGAATAAAAAAAGAACTTGATTTATTCTAAATCAGCTCTTGGATAAATATAGCCATTAATTCGCCAGTCATTAATATTTATCTCTCTTTTATTAACCCTCCATGGTCCTAAATGATTCATTTCAGAAATAACGATTGAATTTTCTTTTACTTCTTCAACAATTGCTACATGACCATACCAAGTTTCTCTTAAAGAAACAATGGCTCCAACCTTCGGTATTTTTCCAATTTGATATCCTGCCCTAACTGCATTTTTCAACCAATCCTTGGCATGACCAGAAAAGGTGATACAAATTTTTTGGGCTACATACCAAGTACATTGACCAGGATAAAAATCTCGGCAGTTTCTTCCCCTTCTTGTTTTTTCTCCTAAATCAGCAGGCCAAATTTTTTCTGATTTTCTTGCTATTCTTGGGGCTGGTGGTGGAGGCGGGATCTTCCCCTCAGGAATAATAATAATATCTCCAACTTTTAATGGTTCTTCTTCTAAATTATTAAATTTGATGATTTCTTCTTCATCCGCTCTATAAAGTTGAGCGATTTTTTTAACTGTATCGCCTGGTTTTACCTTATGAGAAACACCAGAAACAGGTAAAATTCTTAAAACTTGACCTGGTTTTATAATTGAATTTAATGTCAATTTATTTTCCCACAAAATAGTATTAACTGAAACATTAAAATCTTGGGCAATTGAATAAATTGTATCTCCTGGCTGAACAATGTATTTTTCAATTTCTGTTCTTGTGGGAATAAAATCCTCTTCAAAAGGAACATTTTGTTTTAAAATTATTTCTTCTGGTTCATTTGAGGCAATTTTGAAATCGCTATTTTCTTTTAAAACAACTGCTTGAGCAAAAAATTTTTCTGGAAAAGGAATTTTTTCCTCAAAGAAAATAAAAATAAGAGCAAAAATAAGAAAAAAGATAAGCAATCTTTTTTGATCAAAAATGAAAAGTGGTAAACTTTGATAATGTAAATTTTTCTTAATTAAATTTCTTATTTTAAGATAGAAAGGGAAAATTGGGAGAATAAAAAATTTTAAAAGAGAAAAAAGAAAGGATTCAGAAAAATTGTTTATTTTTTCCAAAAAGGAAAAAATAGCCTTTTTTGCTTTTTTTAAAAAGCTAAGAAAGAAAAGAAGGGCCCTTAATTTAAGTTTTAAGAATTTATTTTCCATTTTCAAAAATTTTAACAAAACCTTTAAATTTGTCAAGAGGTGCTTGAAAAAAAACTAAAAAAAAGTAAGATTTAAATATATGATACCAGAAATTATTAAAAAAACAATAAGAAAAAGCAGGCAAGTGATTAAAGATTGTAGTAGAGAAAATGGGGCAATTGTCGCGGCTAATACGGATTTACCTTATTATCCTCGAGAGGCAAACAATTACCGTTGGGTTTGGCCAAGAGATGCTGCTTTTGTTTGTGTGGCAGCTGATATTTTGAAAATGAGAGAAATTCCAGAAAATTACTTTAAATGGCTTCTTGAAAGACCTCAAGATTTTAAAAGAGACTCTCTTCTTTATGCTAATTATTCAACCAATGGTCGATTTGGAAGTATGGGAAAGGTTTTTCAACCTGATCAAATGGGCGAAACACTTTTCTCGATTTATTTTCATTATCAAAACGATCTTAAAAAAGCTTTAAAATTTAAAGAATTAATAGAAAGATTAGCTAATGGTTTAGTAAAAAATTGGCAAAAGACTCATTTCTCTCTTCATACTATTGATATTTGGGAAGATTTAGCCAGGAAAACAACCTTAACGATGGAGAACAATTTTACCTATTCTTTAGCGGCTTGTGCTGGAGGTTTACTTTTAGCCAATAAAATTTTGCCAAATCCAAAATGGGTAAAAACAGCTCAGGAAATGATAAAAGAAATTGAAGAGGCCTATGATGAAAAAAAAGGATATTTTCTAAGATGCGTGGGAAGAATTTCTGATTTTAATATTGATGCTTCTCTTTTAGGATTAGTTTGGCCTTTTGAAATCTTTCCTCCTGATGATAAAAGAATTGTTAAGACCGTTGAAAAGATTGAAGAAAATTTAGTTGAAAATGGAGGGGTCCATCGTTTTCAGTTTGATTATTTTGATTCTGAAGGTTCTGCTTGGGAAGGTGGTGGAGCTTGGCCTATTTTAAATTTTTGGTTGAGCATTTACTGGGTTTTGAGAAAAAATAAAAAGAAAGCAGAAAAATATTATTTTTGGGTATTAAAAAGAATTAAAAAATTTAATTATTTTATTCCTGAACAAATCTTTGAAGATTTCAGGATCGGCCTTTATCCTTTAGCTTGGTCTCATGCCATGTTTGTTATCGCTTCGCACTATTTAAACTATTTATAATATGAGTTCTCGGTTAAAAATTGTTTCCCTTTCTGCAGAAATGAGTCCTTTTGCCAAAAGTGGTGGGTTGGGAGATGTGGCTTTACATTTGCCAAAGGAATTAGTGAGACAAGGGCAAGAAGTTTATTCCTTTATTCCATTTTACGGATTTATTTCTGAAAAAAATTTTGAAGCTCCCTTTTCAAAAATTTTAGAAGATGAAATAAAAATAGATAATGAAACTTTTAAAACTAGCCTTTTTAAAACAGAAATTAAAAAAAGATTAAGGAAACCATTAGTTATTTTTTTAATTGATCAGGAAAAATTTTTTAGGAAAAGGGAAAAACTTTATGATTATCCTGATGACGCCATTGCTTTTTATTTTTTTTCAATAGCAGCAATTTTTTTTATTGAGAAAATGAATTTAAACCCAGATATTATTCATTGTCATGATTGGCATACCGCTTTAGTTCCTTATCTTTTGAAAAATTATTTTTTTAAAAAAATTCCTACCCTTTTAACTATCCATAACCTTGCTTATCAGGGAGCTCATGGGTTAAGAGAAAAATTTGTTCCTTTGGAAAAAAGAGATAAAAGAAGAGATCCCTTGCCAAAAATAAATGAAAAAGAAAAATGGAATTTAGTAAATTTTTTAAAAAGAGGAATTAGTTATGCTGATGTGATAAATACCGTCAGCTTGAGATATCGTGAAGAGGCTTTAACTGAAGAATTTGGTGAAGGATTAGAAAAGTATCTTCAATTGAGAAAAAAAGATTTTTATGGAATTATTAATGGGATTGATTACTCTGTTCACAATCCAAAATTTGATAAAAAAATTTATTTTAATTACGATTGGAATTCCTTAAATAAAAAAGTAAAAAATAAAATTGCTCTTCAAAAAGAAGTTGGTTTAGAGGTTAATCCAAACATTCCTTTAATTGGCATGGCCCATCGAATTACTGAACAAAAAGGATTTGATTTAATTATCAAAATTTTACCCAATCTTTTAAGGATGAATTGTCAAATTATAATGGTTGGCCAAGGAAAGAAGGAGTATGAAAAATATTTTGAAAAAGCAGCAAAAAGATATCCTAAAAAAATTGCCTATCTTACTCCATTTTCTGAAGAGTGGGAATCAAAAATTGATGCTGGTTCTGACCTATTTTTATTACCTTCTCGTTTTGAGCCTTGTGGTATTTCTCAATTGAAAAGTTTAAGATACGGTTCAATTCCAATTGTCAGGAGTGTTGGAGGATTAGCTGATACAATAAAAGATTGGGATCCAGAGAAAGAAGAAGGAAATGGTTTTGTTTTTCTAAATTGGGACGAGAAAGATTTACTTGTTGCTATTGCTCGAGCAATTGAATCATATAAATACAAAGAAAAATGGCAAAGATTAGTTCAAAAAGCAATGAAACAAGTTTTCTCTTGGGAATTACCTGCCAAAAAATATCTTGAACTTTACAAAATTGCTATTAATAAATTAAAAAACGAAAATTTATGAAATGGGTAAACCTTCTTCATTTTTATCAGCCTTTTTGGCAAAAAAGAGAAATTTTGGAGAAAGTAGTAAAAGAATCTTATCAGCCAATTTTAAAAATTTTAAAAGAAAATAAAAAAGTGAAAATTACTTTTAATATTTGTGGAAGCTTAACTGAAATTTTAATAAAATTTGGTTTTAAAGAAATTTTAAATGAATTTAAAAAAATTGCTTTAAAAGGACAAATCGAATTTACTGGCTCAGCTGTTTATCATCCGATCCTACCCCTTTTACCAAAGGAAGAAGTTATTCGTCAAATAAAATTAAATGAAAAGATAAATAAAAAAATTTTTGGTAAAATTTGGCAACCAAAAGGTTTTTTCTTGCCAGAAATGGCTTATGATAAAAAAACAGCAAAAATTATCAAATCATTGAATTATCAATGGTTGATCCTGGATGAGATTGCTTATAATGGTAAAATAGGTAAAGTTAATTTTACAAAGGTTTATCAGATTAAGAATTTAAAAATGAATGTTGTTTTTAGAAACCGAGGTTTATCCGATATATTTTATACTGGTTGGCTTGATTCAGAAGAAAAATTTTACCAGGCCTTAAAAAATGATAAAAGATCTGATGAATTTTTGATTACTGCTTTTGATGCGGAAAATCTTGGTCATCATAAACCAGGATCAGAAAAAATTTTTGAAAATTTGGTAAAAAAAATTGAAACAATGACCATTTCTGAATTTATTGAAAAAATTAAAGAAAAAGAAATTGTTGAACCAATTCCTTCAAGTTGGTCAACAAGAGAAATTGAGATTAAACAAAAAATTCCTTATCCTCTTTGGTTTCATCCCCAAAACAAGATCCATCAACTTCAATGGCAATTGACCTATTTAATAATAAGGAAAATAAATAGATTTAAAAAAGATAAAAAATTTAAAGAGGCAAGAGAACTTCTTGATAGGGCTTTAAATTCCTGTCAATATTGGTGGGCTTCAGCTATGCCATGGTGGAGTTTTAAAATAATTGAAGAAAATGCTGAAAATTTTGTTAAAATTTTAAAAATTTTAGAAAAAAAAGATTTTAAACTGATAAAAACAGCTGAAAAAATAAAGGAAAAAATAATTTTTATGGCTAAAAAATGGCAGGATTTGGGTTTGGTTGAGAAAATAAAAAATGATTATTTAAAGGGCGAACCTGTAAGATACTTTGGCGGGAAAATTGTTTAATTAACTTATGCTTTTCTCAATCTTTTTACATTTTTATCAACCCCATTTTCAACAGAAAGATATTTTGGAAAGAATTGTTAATGAAAGTTATCGGAAGATTATAAAAATCTTGAAAGAAAATGAAAAAGCAAAAATCACGATTAATATTAATGCTGGACTTTTAGAAATTTTAAAAGAGAATAATTATTCAGATATCATCAATGACTTTAAATTTTTGGCTTCAAGAGGACAAATCGAATTTACCGCTACAGCTGCCTATCATGCCTTTCTTCCTCTTTTACCAGAAAAGGAGATTAAACGTCAAATTTTAATCAATCAAGAAATTTGTCAAAAATATTTTGGTTCTTTATACCAGCCAGAAGGATTTTTTTCTCCAGAATTGGCTTATGATTTTAAAGTAGCAAAAATAGCTAAGGAATTAGGTTTTAAATATATTTTGGCTGAAGAATTAGCTTCACCAATTAAACAAAATTTTGAAAAAATTTATCAGATTGAAGGTCTTGATGATTTTTATATTATCTTCCGGAATAAAAGAATTAGTGTTTTAATTCTTTCAGCAATTTTAAGAAATGTTAATTCATTAAAAGAAGAAATTAAAGAAGATCTTGAAAAAGAGAAATATCTTTTAGCCATTATGGATGCAGAAACATTTGGTCATCATCGACCAGGATTGGAGAATTTTTTGGCCGAATTTTTAAAAGATAAAACAATTAAAAAAGCAAATCTTTCCGAGATTTTTGAAAGATTCAAAAGCCAAGAAAAAATTTCTCCTCGTTCTTGTACTTGGTCATCAGAAGAACAAGATTTTTGGTTAGAAAAGGAGAAAAAAATAGTGGCTAATTATCCTTTTATCCTTTGGTTTCATCCCCAAAATAGGATCCATCAACTTCAATGGGAATTTACTTATTTTTTAATTGATGAGATAGAAAAATACAAAGAGCTTAAAAATTATCAAGAGATAAGAAAAAAATTGGATCAAGCTATTTCCTCTGATCAATACTGGTGGGCCTCCGCTCAACCTTGGTGGAGTTTAGAGATGATTGAGCAAGGAGCATTTAATTTAAAAGAAATTGCTTATCTTTTACCAGATGAAAAAGTTAAAGAGAAGGCAGAAAAATATTACGCCGAGATTTTAAAAATTGCTTTTGATTGGCAAAGAACAGGGAAAATTAGGCAGGCTTATAAAAAGTTTTATAAAACAGAGTTAAAAAAGCCATTTAAAGAAAGAGCACCAAAAGATTGGTATAATTTAATAATTTTAGAATTTGAAGATGAAATGAAAAAAGCTATCGAAAATTTAGAATTTGAAAAAGCAATCAAATGGCGAGATGCCATTTATAAATTAAAAGAAGGAACTGATATTTATGATGTTTTACATGTTGTTGATGATTTAAGAATAGTCCGTTATTTACCATCATTGAAATCTTTTTATGAACATTTTTTAGATGAATTTTCACCTTTAGTTAAAGAAAGTTTTAAAGAGTTTTCTGAAGAAAAATTTTTAAAAGAGCAAGAAGAATATTTAAAAGGAAAATTAAAAGATTCATTTTTGAAAGAAAAGCTTGGGCCATTAGGTTTTTCAAAAGATAAAGATGGAAACATTTATCTTTGTGAATATCCTTCAAGAGAGATTAAATTTTATTTAAACGAAGGCTGGAATGCCTTTTCAGTAGCAATTTTTCCAAAAAATGGGAAAAAAGTTTATCAAAATAAAAATCAACTTCGTTATGAAATCGTTGGTAAAAAAATAAAAATTACTCTTGTTCCTGAAAGCTTTATTTCTTGGTTTTTAGAATTTTTAAAAAGTTATGATTTTTATCAAGGTAAAAAAATAAAATTAGCAATTTTAATTGAAAAAAATGGTTGGCGTCCAAAATTTTTTAAAAGAAATCAAGTAAAAATTCCTTATTTTCAATGTTTTGCTTTTAAATTTAAAATCACTGGTTTTAAATATGTTCGTTAAGTTAAAAAAGAAAATAAAAAGAAAAGAGATTAAAAAACTTCTTAATCAAAGTTCGGCTCAAAGAATTTTCTTTGCTCTTTTCCGAAAAAAATATAAAAATTTAGAAAAAGTAAATCTTGAAAAAATTGAAATTTTAAGAAATTTTTTGGGGAAATTTAAAAATTTAACTGTCAGATACAAATTGATTTTAATTTTTAAAAAGAAAAAAGAAAAAATAAATGTTTTAGCAAAAATTAATGCTTTAACCATTTCTCCCCAAAGATGGTTCAAGGTCGCTAAATCTCTTGAAGAAAAAAAATTTAAAGAAATTCCAGAAATTTTGGGCTATTTACCAAAATACAATGCTGTTTTTTATAGAGAAATAAAAGGTGAATCACTTCAGGATCTTTTGGTTAAGAAAAAGATTAAATTTATTTTAAAACTTATTCCAAAAATTGCTAAAACTCTTAAAAAATTCCATTCTTTAGAAATAAAAAAATTTTTCCTTATTAAGAACGAAAAAGAAGAAAAAAGAGAGCATCGCCATTGGCTTTTTCTAATTAAAAAATGTACTCCAAGATTTTTTAAAAGATTTAAAAAAATTTATTATTCTTTTAAAAAATTTAAGAAAAAAAATGAAAAAATTTTTCTTAAAGAAAAAGATTACATTTTAACTCATAACGATTTTCATTTTGGTAATTTGATCTTGACAGGCAAAAAAATAAAAATTATTGATTTTTCTGAAAGTGATCTTTACGATCCTTTAAATGATGTTGCCTCATTCCTCTCTCAAAATGAATCAATGTTAAGATATTATTTTCCAAAAAATTTTAAAAAATATCAGAAAAGAATTGAAGATTTATTTTTAAAAAGTTATTTCAAAAAAGGCTTGAAAGAAGAGGAGAAAAAAAGGATTAGCTTTTTTAAAGTAAGAAATTTTTTGCAAATAGGAGCAATTCTTTCATTTGTTGTTTGGCCAAAAAAAGATAAGTTTTTAGCGGTTGAAAAAAGTTTAAATTTAGCAGAAAAAGAATTAAAAAAATTATATGAGTTACATTGATTTACATCTTCATTCTTATTATTCTGATGGTATTCTTTCGCCAAAGGAAATAATTAAAAAAGCAAAAGAAGAAAAAATTTTGATTCTTTCTTTAGTAGACCATCATAATATTAATGGGATCAGCGAAGCAATAGAAGAGGGAAAAAAGCAAAAAATTAAAGTTATTCCCGGGGTAGAGTTGAATACTAAATTTGGCAGATATTCCCTTCATCTTTTAGGTTATAAAATTGACTTTAAAAATAAAGAATTGAGTTTGTTTTTGAAAAAAATCCAAAAGAAAATTAGAGAGAATGCTAAAAAATGTATTTTCGAGTTAAAAAAGCAAGGATTTAAATTAAATGAAAAAGAAATTTTAGCTTATCCTTCTGAGAGAAATTTTAGTCTTTCTCAAATTGTTGATTTTCTTAAAAAAGATGAAAATTGGGAAAAGATAAAAAAAGATCTTCAATTAAAAAATAATCAAGTTTTAACCTTTCCAGAAATTTATAAAAAATATTTTTTAAAAGAGGGCCAAGAAATTTTTCCATCAATTGAGATTCCCTTTTTAAAAGCCATTTCTTTAATTAAAAAAGCAAATGGTATCCCTGTCTTAGCTCATCCAGCTCAGCAACTTTCCTGGAAAGATGATTTCCTTTTTCCAATTTTAAAAAAGAAAGGACTTGAAGGAATTGAAGCGGTTTCTTCTCATCATAATTGGGCAAATATTGAACATTATCAAAAAATTGCTAAAGAATTAAATCTTTTAATTACTGTTGGCTCTGATTATCATGGGGAGTTGCCAAAAGAATGGGGTTTTCTAATAAAAAGTTTGTGGCAATATTTTAAAATTAAATTAACAAAAGAGATTGAAGAAAATCTTTCCAAAATCATCAATTAATTTCTTTAAAAGATATGAAAGTTTTATTTGCCAGTTCAGAGCTAACACCGATAGCTAAAGTTGGAGGTTTGGGTGATGTTTCTGGTTCATTGCCAAAGGCTTTAAATTCTTTGGGCGTTGATATAAGAGTTGTTATCCCTTGTTATGAATTGATTGATAAAAAGAAATATCAATTAAAATTTTTGGGAGAAACAAAAGTAAATTTTGGTCAGGTTGATGAAAGGGTAAAAATTTATCAAACAAAGATTCCTAATTCAGAAGTTATTGTTTATTTAATTGAAAATGAAAATTATTTGAGTAAAAATGGTATTTATTTTGAAAAAACTGCTTTTGTTGGTTCTTTTAAAGAAATCGAAAGATTTCTATTTTTTTCTCAAGCAATTTTAAAAATTTTTGAAATTATTAATTGGCAACCAGAAATTATTCATTGTCAGGATTGGCACACAGCAGTTTTACCACTTTTGGTAAAATTGAAGCTCAAAAGTCAAAAGTTAAAAGTTAAAAGTTTATTAACTATTCATAACTTGGCTAATCAGGGAAGGTGGAACGCCCAAGAAATTTTTAATTTTTTAGGATTAAAAGGAGACGAGATAGAGTCTTTAAAAGTAAGATTTGGTCCGGAACAAATTGATCTCAACCTAATTCAGCAAGGAATTTTAAATGCTGATTTTATTAACACTGTCAGTCCATCTTATGCTAAAGAAATTTTAACAAAAAAATTTGGTGAGGGTTTAGAAGAAACTCTTAAAAAAAGAAAAAAGGATTTATTTGGTATTTTAAACGGGATTGATTATGAAATATTTTCTCCGGAAAAAGATAAAGAGATAAAAGTTAACTATTCAATTAATGATTTAGAAAAAAAAGAAATTAACAAAAAAGAACTTCAAAAACTATGCCAATTTGAAATGATTGATGGGCCAGTTTTTGGTTTTATCGCTCGATTAACAAATCAAAAAGGCTCAGAATTGATTTATCAAATTGTTCCAAAACTCATTAAAGATAAATGTCAATTTGTTTTCTTAGGCCAAGGAGAAGATTTTTACGAGAATCAATTAAAAGAATTAGCTTTTAAATTTAAAGGAAATGTCTATACAAAAATTGGTTTTGATCCATCTTTGGCCCAAAAAATTTATGCGGGAGCGGATATTTTTTTAATGCCGTCTTTATTTGAACCCTGTGGTTTAGGACAAATGATTGCTATGAGATATGGAACCCCTCCAATAGTGAGAAATGTTGGTGGTTTGAAAGATTCAGTTAAAAATGTTAGAATTTTTAAAAATAAAATTTCTGGGAATGGTTTTGTTTTCAAAAAATATTCCCCCTTCGCTTTACTTAAAACGATTAAGATTGCTTTAAGATTGTTTAAAAATAAGAAAATTTGGCGAAAAATTCAAAAAAATGGGATGAAGGAAGATTTCTCTTGGGAAAATTCGGCTAAAAAATATTTAAAACTTTATCATCAACTTTTAAAAAAATGAAGTCAGAAATTAGAAAACATTATTTTTTGGATAAATATGTAATTTTTACCCCTCATCGAGCAAAAAGACCGAAGGGAACGATTGCTAAAGCAGTAATCATCCCTGAAAAAACTTGTCCATTTTGTCCAGATAATATTGAAAAAGATTTAATTATTAAGGGTTATCCGAATTTAAAAAAATGGCAATATTTGGTTTTAAAAAATAAATATCCAGTTGTGACATTGGATAATGAAAAAGCCTATGGTCAGCATGAAGTGGTAATTGAAACAAGAGATCACTTGAAACAATTGTCTCAGTTTAGTTTAGAAGAGTTAATAGGTCTTTTAAATGTTTACAAAGATCGGGTAGAAAAGTTGTCAAAGATTAAAAATATTGAATATGTTTTAGTTTTTAAAAATGAAGGTCCAAAGGCTGGGGCAACTATCATCCATGCCCATTCTCAAATTTTTGCTTCAAAAATTTTACCACCGGATGTTGTTGAAGAACAGGCCTCAGCAAAAAAATATGAAGCAGAAAAAGGAAATTGTCCTTACTGTGATATCTTAAAAAAAGAAGAAAAAGGTCCAAGGAAAATTTTTGCTAATAAAGAAGTTGTTGCCTTTTGTCCTTACGCCTCTTTTTATCATTATGAAGCATGGATTTTACCTCGACGTCATGTTGACAATATTACTTGTTTAACAAAAAAAGAAACCTTTTCTTTTGCTGAGGCTCTTAAAAAGATTTTAGTTAAACTTTTCATTTTAAATTTAGAATACAATTTTTTTCTTCATCAAATTGTTAATGATCCAGATCAACATTTTTATTTAAAAATCCAGCCGCGCGAATCAATTTGGGCTGGAATTGAATTGGGTTCTGGTCTTGTTGTTAACTCTCTTTTACCAGAGAAAGCAGCAAAATTTTATCGAAAATAAATTATTCTTCCTCTTCTTTATAAATTTCGAAAATATCCCCTATTTTTATTTCTTCTTTTCCTTTATATTTTATTCCACATTCTTGATTTTCGCTAACTTCTTTAACATCTATTTTATTAATTTGAAGTTGTTCAATTTCCCCTAAACCAACAATTTCGTCATTTCGCCAAATTCTTACTTTGCTTCCAACTGAAATTTTTCCTTCTAAAACTTTTCCACCAACAATTGAGAAGTTATCACCACTTCTAAAAGTTGCTAAAATTTTAACCTTTCCTAAATAAACTTCTTTTATTTTTGGACCAATAATTTCTTTAATTTCTTTTTCCATTTTCTCTAAAAGTTCATAAATAACTTGAGAAAGGAAAAATTTTACCCCTTCTTTTTCCGCTATTTTTTCTGCCTCTTTTGAAATTTTTACCTTAAAACCAAAAATAAGCGCTTTTGATTTAAAAGCTTCAAGAACATCTGCCTCATTAATTGGTCCAAGTCCCTTTTTAATAATATTTATTTTTGCTTCTTCAAACTCAAGTTTTTTAATGGCTTCAATTAAAGCTTCAAGAGATCCAATTACATCTGCTTTGATAATTAAATTTACTGATTTTGCCTCTTTTTGTTTAACCAAAACAAGAGGAGAAATGAATTCTTTCTTCAACTCTAACCTTCTTTTTATTTTTTTAAATTCCTTTTGATCTTTTACTTCTAAAATTTCTCCAACCTTTGGTAAAGTTTTAAAACCAATAATTTTTACCGCCATTCCAGGTAATCCTTCTTTTATCCTTTTCCCTTGCCAATCATATAAACTTTTTACTCTTCCGTAAGCTTCTTGAGTGACAATAAAATCTCTCTCTTTAAGTTTGCCGGTATGAATAATTACTGTCGCTACTGGTCCTTCTCCTTTATCCAAATGGGCTTCAATAATTGTGCCAATAGCGGGTCGATTAAAATTCGCCAAAAGTTTTTCTTTTTCCAATTCAGCAACAACAAGAATTAGATCTAAAAGTTCATTAATTCCAAATCCAGTTTTAGCAGAAATATTTTGACAAATTGTTTTTCCTCCCCATTCTTCTGGAACAAGATTTAATTCTGCCAATTGTTTTTTTACTCTTTCTGGATCTGCTTCTGGTTTATCGATTTTATTAATGGCGACAATAAATGGCAATTTTTCTTTTTGAATGATTTCTAAAGACTCAATAGTTTGTTCTTTTACTCCATCATCAGCAGCCACAACCAAAATAGCAATATCAGCAACTTGTCCTCCTCTGGCCCTCATTAATTTAAATGCTTCATGACCTGGCGTATCAATGAAAGTGATTTTTTTCCCATTTTTTTCTACTTCATAAGCACCTATTGATTGAGTAATAGCGCCTGGCTCTTTATCAGTGATTCTTATTTCCTTTATTTTTTCAATAAGACTTGATTTGCCATGATCAACATGACCCATAACGACAATAATTGGTTGACGAACTTTTAATTTACTTTTATCATCTTCTTTAATTAATTTTTCCAACCTTTCTTTAGTCATGATCATTTCTTCCTCCTCTTTCATTTCTTTTGTTTCTTTTTCAACTTTAAATCCAAACTGTTCTGAAATAATGGCAGCAATTTCAAAATCTAAATTGTCATTAATTGTCGCTAAAACACCATTTTTTATTAATTGTTGAATCACTTTTGTTACTGGTAAATTTAGTTTTTTTGCTAAATTATTAACAGTAATGACATTAGGTAAAAAGATTTTTTTCTCAGTGGCCAATTCCTTTTTAATTATTCTTTCTTTAATTTTTTCTAATTCCTTCCTTTTTTCTTCTTCCCTTTTCATTTTTTGCCAAGCTTCAATAACTTTTTGTGCCTGCTCATCAGGAATCTGAATTGCTTTTGGACCAATATCAAAACCAAGCTCCGGAAGTTTCTCCTTAAGCTCTTTGGTTGTCACTTTTAATCTTCTGGCTAACTCAGTGATGTTCATATTTTTAAATAAAAAACGATTATTTAAATAATAATCGAATTTATTAATTTGTCAATTTTATTGATTTTTAGATTTTTCTTTCCCCACTAACCAAACTTCTGGCCATGGTTTATAATGGGATTTCCAAATTTCTTCCTTTTTTTCGCCATTTGGATAAATGATAATCCTTTTAAATTCAGTATCAGCACCAGCCACTGGTTTTTCAACCAATTTTTTTTGGCCGGGTGGTAATTCTTCTGTTTCAATATATTTTGGTGGTCCAGGTAAAACAATGTTAAAAATTTTGGGTGGGGTAATTTCTACTTTCCTTTTATCAGATGTTCCGTAAAGTTCAAAAATTAATTTTGTTCCTTCAATTTTTGTTTGAAGAAGGAGCCATGAAGGATAATCATTGATGAATTTGAAATCTGGTTTCGGTGGATAAATAGTCGCATCAACACCAGCTGGTTCATAATAAATTACTCTAAAAGCATGAGGAACCCTTTCAGTAATTGGTAAACCAGCATTTAAAGCAACTCTAAACATTGTTGTGGCTATTTGACAAAGACCACCACCCAATTCAGGAATAGTTCTATTTCCTTTGATTACCAACTCTGGCAAATAACCCTTTTCCTCATTTACTTCGCCAATTGCTTTAAGTAAAGAAAATTCTTCGTTTGGTTTAATTAAAATTCCATTTAATGTTTTAGCCCCGATTTTGATGTTATTAATTCTATTTTTTGGACTTCCCTTAAAATCTGATTCGCCCCGTCCAACCAATTCTTTTATCCCCAATTCGTTAACATCTTCAATTAAAATTTTTGGTTTAATTGTTTCAATCTCAAGTTCGATTTCTTTGAAATTTAAAAAGATATAATCTTTTATTTTTTTTGCATTTTCTTCAATTTTTAATTTCCTTCCTTCTTGAGAGATTTGAAACTCAACTACTTTTCCATTTTCCATTTTAAATTTCGCCTCTTTTGCTTCTCTATTTATTTCTTTGGCTATTTCTTCTAAAAAATTTTTTATTTTTGTTTCATCTAAATCAAATGAAATTTTTTCATTTTCCTTTTTGAAAATAATCCATTCTTTTAAATTTTCTTTTTTAATCACCCAATTTTCTTTTCCATAAACTAATTTAATTGGTGCCAAATTGACGATTTTTTCTGCTTCATTTAAAGAAAGTTCAATATCTTTTTGATAAATTTTTGGTTTTATTTGAATCGTTTCAATTTTGATAGGTTCAAAATTTAGGGAGGAAAGATGATTTTCTAAATCATTAATTGCTTTTTCATAGTTAAAAGTAAAACCCTCTTTTTCTTTAATTATTTGCCAATTTCCAGCTAAATATTTTAATGAGGCATCTTTTGGTTTTTTTTCAAATTGGGAAAAATTTTCTTTTAAAATTTTCAAAATTTCATCTTTTAATAATTCAACTTTTAAACTAATCCTTTTTTCTTTCTCTTTTGAAAAGAAGAAAAATTTTTTTTGCGGATAGTTAAAAATTTCTTCAATTGTTTCTTCTGGTTTAAAGAAAATAATTCTTCTTGTTAAATCTGGATCAGTGATAGCAATAAGGATTGGATAAATAGTTGCTTCCTTCCCATTTTCAGTGAAAAATTTTATGCCATTTTTTTCAATTTCCAAAATTTTTTCTTCTAAAAAATTTTTTAACTCCTCTTTACTTAAACCTTTCAAATTATAATTTCCTAAATAAAGATTGGTGATTATTTTATTAGCATAATTTTTTTGATAAAAAACAAAAAGAGAGAAAAGAAAAAATAAAAAGAGAAGAAAGATGATAGCTTTTGACTTCATTTTTTTGGCTTTATTTTTTTAATTTCTTCCTCTTCTTTTTTAATTGGTAAAATGATTGTTAAAATTCCATTTTTTAAACTTGCTTTCACATTTTCAATTTCTACTTTCGTTGGCAAAATGACAGTTCTTGAAAATTTTCCCCAGAAGCATTCCCGATGGAAATAATTTTTTTCGTCAACTTCTTCATCTTTTTTCCTTTCCCCCTTAATTGTTAAAATATCTTTATCAATGATAATTTCTAAATCTTCTGATTTAACCCCAGCAATTGGCGATTTGACAATAATTTTTCCATTTTTTTGGTAAATATCTAAAGAAAGTTTCCCCTCCGCAATTTGAGGTAGCCACCAATCCTCTTTTTTTGGTAATTCTTCTGCTTTTTTCTTTTTTTCCTCTTTTTTTATCCACTCTATTTCTTTTCCTTCTAAATCTAAATCTTTATCAGAAAATTTGGTTAACTTTGCCCAAATCGTTTTTTTTATTTTTTCAGCCATAATGAGAAATAAGAATCAAAATAGTTTAAGATAAGGATTAAAAGAGTGATAAAAATTGCTACTTCATAGAAACCAAAACCAATCAAAAAACCGATGAAGGTTAAAAAAAGAAAAGTCATTAAAAGAGTAAATGTTTCTTTTGTTTCCTTTAATAATCCAACAAAGATAAAAATTCCTAAAATTAAAGAGGCGGGTAAAATCAATGGATCAATTTTTGAGAAATACCGAAAAAATAATTTAAGAAAAAAAATCGAAAGTAAACTTCCAAAAAGAGGAAATAGAAGATAAATTTTTAAAGGAAGAATTTTTTCTTTTTTAAACCAAAAGATTAAGGCACCAAAAATTAATGGTAAAATTAATCTTAAAATAATTTGGCCAACATTGATCATATGATTAATCTTTAATTATAAGCATTTTTTTCTCACCGGTTAAAATATCTTTTCCTTCCCCTGGCCAATCATGAATAGCTTCAAAAATTATTTTTTCTGGATAAAAATATTTTTCTCCTCTTTTTGTTCCTGGATCATTGGTGATAATTTTGTCTTTTTTATATCCGCGAATAACTAACATATGATAGTAAGGACCTGGTCGGCGATAAAAAGGGTTATTAAGTAAACGACCAGCCGCTGGAACAATAACTGGGTTTCCTTTTGCTACTTCTTTTTTTATTTCATTAATATCTTTAATTTTAACAACTTCAATTTTGCTATATCCATAATATTTTTCAGCCAATTCTTTCAATTCTTCAAGATTTAAATCTTTATGAGTTCCCCAATTTTTTATTTGCCAATTAACTAAATTTTGAATTTCTTCCTCCATTTTTTCTTTAGTTAATTTTTCTCCTTTTTTAAAGTAATGAACCATAACCAAAGCTGCTTCTTCACAGGCATTATTATGGAGATTGTCCCACATTCCAAAAGGTGCTTGGGGAGCAAAAGGAACTTTTAAATCAAAACTTTCTTTTAAAATTTCTTTTTTATTAACTTCAACAATTTTATTTTCTAAATTTTCTCCTGGTTTTCTTTCGAAAAAAGGAAAAAGAATTTGATAGCCAGTGAGGCCAATGAGAGAAAAAGTGGCTAAAATAATTAAAAATTTCATTAATTTGTCAATTTTTTTTCTTTTCATTTTTAATGGCTCTTTCAATAAATTTTTTAAAAAGAGGGTGAGGTGAAAGAGGTCTTGATTTAAATTCTGGATGAAATTGGGTAGCTAAAAAGAATGGATGATTTTTTAATTCAATGATTTCAACTAAATTTAATTCTGGATTAATTCCTGAGAAAATTAAACCTTTTTTTTCTAAAATTTCTCTATATTCATTATTAACTTCATAACGATGACGATGCCTTTCAAAAACAATTGGTTTTTTAACTTTTTTCTTTCCAAAATAAGCTTCATAAGCCAATGTTTTTTCTTTGATTTTACATGGATAAGCACCTAATCTCATACTCCCGCCATATAAAGACATTTGAATATTTTTTAATTGTTCTGGCATTAAATCAACTACTGGATAAGGTGTTTTTGGATCAATTTCGGTTGAATTTGCTTTTTTTAATTTAGCGACATTTCGAGCAAATTCAATGATGGCTAATTGGAGACCAAAACAGAGTCCTAAAAATGGGATTTTGTTTTTTCTGACATAAGAAATTGCTTTAATTTTTCCCTCAGTCCCCCTTTTTCCAAATCCACCCGGGACAACTATTCCATCATAATTTTTTAATTCTTTTAGAAAAGATGGTTTTTTTTCATATTTTTCTGAATCAAGCCAATCAATTACTGGCTTTCTTTTAAAGTACCAACTCGCATGCTTTATTGCTTCAATAACAGAAATGTAGGAGTCAGTTAAAATAAATTTGCCAGTGGTAAAATATTTCCCGACAATACCAATTTTTACTTCTTTTTTTGCTGTTTTAATAATTTTGACTAATTTTGCCCAATCTTTTAAATTTCTTTTCTTTGGTTTTAAACCAAATTTTTTTAAAATTTTTTCTCCGAGTTTATCTTTTTCAAAATTAATAGGAATTTCATAAATTGATTCAACATCAGGAGCGGAAATGATATCTTCTTCATAAAGGTTGCAAAAAGTTGAAATTTTTTTCTTTCTTGGTTCATCAAGGGGCAATTTTGCTCGGCATAAAATAAAATCAGGTTGGATCCCTGCTTCATTTAAAAGACGAGCTGCCTGTTGAGTTGGTTTTGTTTTCATTTCTCCTAATTTTTCTGGAATTGGTAAATAACTAACTAAAACGAAAATCACTCTTTTTGGATTTTTTAAATGCATCATTCTGGCTGCTTCCAAAAATAAGGCATTTTGATACTCCCCTACTGTTCCACCAATTTCAACTAAAACAAAATCAGCTTTTGTTTTAGAGGCAACTTTTTCTATGCGAGAAATAACTTCTTCTGGAATATGGGGGATTACTTCAACACACTTTCCATTATATTCTAATTTCCTTTCTCTGTTAATCACTGATAAATAAACCCTTCCTGTTGTCATGTAATTGTCAGAATAGATATTTTCGTCTAAAAATCTTTCATAAATTCCAATATCTTGATCTGTTTCATCTCCGTCTTCAGTGACAAAAACTTCGCCATGTTCAATTGGATTCATTGTTCCAGCATCAACATTAAGGTAAGGATCAATTTTAATGGCTGTCACTTTATAACCAAAAGATTTTAAAATCCGACCAATAGAAGCAGTTGCTGTTCCTTTGCCCACGCCAGATAAAACTCCGCCAATAACGAAAATATATCTACTCATAATTTTTTATTTTTTTGAAATAAATTGATTGTTTTTAAGATAAAATCTCCATTTTTTATTTGCCCAATATTTTCCGGCGTAATCAATACCAATTCTTTTACTGGCAACAATTTCTGTTTTTTTTATCTTAATCCCCCAATCCTCTAACCAAATTCTTTTACTTTTTACTAAATCTTCTCCGTAAAAACTTTTGTCAAGTTTCAAATAATGACAAAGTTTACCTGGCCCATTAGCAATTTGATTAATTTTTACTAATTTACCATTAATTTTAAAAAATTTCAACTTCTTATCAACTATTGGTTCAAGGGCTCTGATTAAAACACATCTTGGTAAACCCTCCTTTTCTGTGGAAATGTTTAGCTGATAATACATGCCATAAACTAAATAAATATAAATATGACCACCAATCAAATATTCTGCTCTGTTTCTTTCTGTTTTTTTCATTTGATAACCATGAGATGCCCTATCTTCCGGCCCGATATAAGCCTCTGTCTCAACAATTTTTCCAATAATTTTTTTACCTTTGTATTTTCTTACAATAAATTTTCCTAATAGCTCTTTGGCTACTTTTAAAGTTGGACGAGTAAAAAAACTTCTTTTAATTCTTTTCTTCATCGTTAAATTTTATCCTTTTTAAAATTTTAGTAAATAAAAGGAAGGGGATTTTAATCCCCTTCTTTATTTTTATGATCTTTGATATAAGAGAGTAGGTACGAGATGACAACAGCAGAGAGATGAGCGGTAGCAATGAGCATCAAAAGGATTTGGATAAATCTGATGGGGTGAACGTATCCTGTAAAGAAGTTTGGCGTGGGAAGTATTGATGATTTGAGGATCTCTAAACAAATGAATAATCCTCCAAAGAAAACGATAAAGTATGCGATTAAGAGTGCAAATATAATAATTATTCTTTTCATTTCTCCTCCTTTTAAGTGCAAAAATGGGCAGCATAGGACTCGAACCTATAACCTTCCGCACGTCAAGCGGACGCTCTAACCAGTTGAGCTAGCTGCCCAATACTTTTACTATTTTAAATAAATTTTTTTTAAAATCAAGTTGTTATCCACAACCTTTTTATTTTTTATTTGATATAATGAAATAAATATGGTCGGAAAAATCATAGATTCAGTTTTAAATAAATCATTAAATTTTAAAGAAATAACCCTTTCCAATTATTTTCTTAGAAAAACATTAGTTAAACTCTTTGAAAAAAGAGTTCGCTCTTCGGTTTTAAAAGTTAAAGATCGACCATTTAAAGTTCAAGAAGATAAGTATTTCATGTTAAAAAGTATGATTAGATCTTTTGAAAAAGCATTGGTTAATGCTTCAAGATCCCCGAAAGTGATGGAAGGGATTTTTAATTTTATTCAAAATGTTTTTTTAAAAGAGAAACCACAAATTAAAGAATTTCGCAAAAAATTTGGTCAAGATCCACCAGCCTTTTTAACAATTAGTCCAACAAGATTTTGTAATTTAAAATGCATTGGTTGTTATGCTGACAGTTCATCAGAATGTTCTGAAAAATTAGATTGGGATGTTTTAAACAGAATCATTGTTGAAAAGAAAGAGTTATGGGGTTCCTATTTTACTGTTATTTCTGGTGGTGAACCACTTCTTTATGAAAGTAAAGAGAAAACAATTATTGATTTAGCAAAAGAACATCAAGATAATTATTTTTTAATGTACACTAATGGAACATTAATCGATGAAAAAATGGCAGAAAAAATTGCTGAAGTTGGGAATATTTCTCCCGCTATTTCTGTTGAAGGATTTGAAAAAGAAACAGATAACCGAAGAGGGAAAGGTGTTTTTCAAAAAATTTTGAAAGCCATGGAGAATTTAAGAAAATTTGGTGTCCCTTTTGGAATTTCTATTACCGCGACAAGGAAAAATACCGATTTAATTTTATCAGATGAGTTTATTGATTTTTATTTTAATAAATTAGGAGCAATTTATGGTTGGATTTTTCAATTGATGCCGATTGGCCGAGGAAGTTTTGATTTATTGATTACTCCAGAACAAAGATTAAAAATGTTTAGAAGGACGCAGGAAATTATTAGAAAAAAAAGAATTTTTATTGCTGATTTTTGGAATTGTGGTTCAGTAAGTGATGGTTGTATCTCAGCTGGGAGAAGTGGTGGTTATTTTTATATCGAATGGAGTGGTAATGTTACCCCTTGCGTTTTTAATCCTTATGCGGTAGCAAACATTAATGAAATTTATAAAAAGGGAGGAACACTTAATGATGTTTTAAATACTCCCTTTTTCAAAAAAATTAGAGAATGGCAAAATGAATATGGTTTTTTAAAAAAACCGGAAGAGACTGGTGATTGGATTCTTCCTTGTCCAATTAGAGATCATTACCAACAGATGAAAGAATTTATTAAAGAATGTAATGCCTTCCCGATTGATGAGGCAGCGAAAAATGCTCTTTCTGATGAAGAATATGAGAAAAAAATGGTTGAATATGATGAAGAGCTAGCTAAAATTTTTGATCCGATTTGGAAAAAAGAATATTTGGGAAAGGATTAGTTTATTTAACAAATTTTAAAAATTCTTCTTCAGTTAAATTTGGATTTATTTTTAAAGCTTTTTCGATAATTTTTCTTTTTTCTTCTTCAGTTTTTGCTAATTTATATTTTTCTCTTAATTTTTTTATTTTCTTTTTTCTTTTTTGTTTTAGTTTAATAATAAATTTTCTTCTTTTTCTACTCTCTTTTGACATAGGTGTGCAATAATTGATAATTAGTCGACCTATTTTAAGAAGATATATCGAAAACTAAATCAAGAAATCACTAAAATACATTGCTGCCTTAAAAATCTTTTTAATTACTTCTCAAAATAAGAGCCTTAAAATTCTTATCCACCATGGATTTACCAATATTCCAACCATCCCACTTAACAAATACCTTTGTTTTTTATCAGAATATAATTTTTTAGAAAATAGATGATAAGCCAAGAGAGACACTCCTAAAAATATTAAAAAGCCCGAGATTATTGTGGCCCACCCCTCTCCAAAACCTTTATTAAATTCATACTTGCAGACTCTTTTAAAAAATTCTGTCTGATAACAACTATAATTTCCTAACAGATGATAAGTAGCAAAGAAAGCAACTTTATCAATAAAATATCCTATGAAGGCAAAAAGAAAATATGTACTTTTCTTTAATTTACCAGCCGGATCTGTCTTGTAAATACTTTTTATCAGTTTTGTAATTAAAAATAGGAAAAACCAAGCAATAAAAGCGTTTAATACTATATAAAATATTGCTCTAAGTAAAATAAAATTTAGAATTATTTCACCAATAAATTCATCAAAACTTGCAGTTTTGCTAGGATCATGAGGAACAATTACATCTGCTTTTCCTACCTCTGGAAATAGTAAAAATATTAGCAGAAGAAATGAAATAATTAATAGATTCTTTTTAATCTTCATAAATTTTTCTTTTCCCATACGAAAAATTTGACAAATTCATTCTGGTGGACCGGATGGGATTTGAACCCATGACCTCCTCGATGCCATCGAGGCGCTCTAACCAACTGAGCTACCGGCCC